>Ga0208645_1000057_pt1 | contig 190861 bp, 171 predicted proteins | sample VirMetDEL_Sep_01_FD_184519 | JGI IMG/M metagenome (GOLD analysis project Ga0208645, IMG submission 184519) | Aqueous microbial communities from the Delaware River and Bay under freshwater to marine salinity gradient to study organic matter... | ecosystem: Environmental > Aquatic > Marine >...
CAAGCAGGTCTTCCGGGGATTTATAGTCAGCTAATAACTGGTCGATAAGCTGGTCTGATACTGGCATTCTTTATTCCTTTCAAATACATGGATAGAATGCCACTTACACAGATTTTTTTATACTCTCGCCGCAACGGCTTCTTGTGCCAGCACCAGCGCCATAGCATCCTGCGCAAAAGCCTTAACAGTATTACGATAGATATTGCGCGAGAACTGATCCAACACGATAATTTCCGCTAAACGCCCGGCGGCACTTTCGCGCCAGCTAAATAACTCCCCCGCCGCAGCCTGCTGCAACAGTGGCAAAAAGCGCTGTTTAATCAGCGCATCAAAGCCAGGCTCCGACCCCCACCACTGCCTGGGATCTAATTCTTTAAACCAAAAGGTCAGTACGTCTTTAAACATCGAGGCCTCTTTGTAGTGTTAACTATTGGCTGGAATGACTGACTATACCGATTTTTACAGATCATAGGTAACCCAGCAGTGACTCTTTTAAGTTTGCGACAACCATTTATGGCGCCAGACCTGTAATTTATCGGATCTGTCATCTTAACTTGTTGTTGGCAGCGTACACTGCAGCGGATTTTTACTACCAGACCAAACTTATGATATTTTCCCGGATAATACAGCTGGTTCTGCATTTTAGCCTGCTGGTTAGCTTTGCCGTAACTGCAAAGCCAGACAGCCTGTTGCTGATTTCTATCGATGGCTTTGCCAACCACTACCTGCAGCAATACCCGGCAGCTAATATTAAAAAACTGGCACAGGAAGGCCTTAGGGCACAGAGCATGCAGCCGGTGTTTCCCACTAAAACCTTCCCCAATCACTACAGCATTGTTACCGGCCTGCACCCGGCCAAACACGGCATTGTTGAAAACAACATATTTGATGCCGACTTTGATGCTGTTTTCCGGCTAAACAAGGCCGAAGAAGTGACCAATGCGCGCTGGTGGCAGGGCGAGCCAATATGGGTTACTGCTGAATCTCAGGGCGTAAAAGCGGCTACCTATTTTTACCCGGGTTCTGAAGCGGCGATAAAGAATGTGCGCCCCAGTTACTGGCAACGCTATGACGGCAACGTAAGCCATAACGACAGAGTCGATTCTGTGCTGCAATGGCTGGACTTACCTGACGCAGAGCGCCCGCGGTTTTTAAGCTTGTATTTTAGTGCAGTAGATGATGCCGGCCACACTTACGGCCCTGACTCGGCAGAAGTCGCCGCAGCGATAGTAGATGTAGACCAGGCGATTGGCCGTTTACTGGCAGGTTTAAGCCAGCGGGGTTTATACCACAAAGTAAACATTATGCTGGTGTCAGACCACGGCATGGTAGAAACGCCGCCACAACAAGTTATTGAATTAGAACAGTTATTTAATAGCCACGATGCTCTGCTTACGCTGTGGACAGCAGAGATTGTTTCAATCTTCCCGCGCGAAGGCAAACTGGACAGCATTTATAAGCAGCTAAACAGCAGCTTACCGCCACAAGCCAAAGTGTATAAAAAAACCAGTTTACCCGCACGCTGGCGTTACCGGGACAATAATCGCATAGCGCCATTGTTGGTGGTGCCACAGCCCGGCTGGCGGCTAATTCAGCAAAAAAACGCGGCAAAATACCAGCAGATGGCAGCTGACGGCAAAACCAGCGGTAGCCACGGTTATGATAACCAGAGTGATTCTATGCAGGCCATTTTTATCGGCCACGGCCCGGCATTTAAAGCCGGCAGCACTATTCCTGCTTTTAGTAATACCGAACTGTATAACCTGATGTGTCGCATTCTGGGCTTAACACCTGCGGCTAACGACGGCAACCCGGCCTGGCCGGATACCGTGCTGCACAGCACAACAGGGCCGTGAATATAACACTATGCCCTGCGCAATAGCACCCGGGGCTAAACAGCCCGCAAAATATAACCGCTTAGCAGTAACAGCCCGGGCAAGCAGAATTGCAGTGCTAACCAGCGCGGCACTTTGGCGCAGTAAGCACTAAAGTCAGCAGCGAATTTTTGTTGCATAAAGCGCTCTTCCGGCCGGATTTGAAAGCGGTTGATATAAAGCACAAACAGCGGCAATAGCAAAAACGGTAAAATATGCTGCAGATAACAGGCAAAGCCGAGCAAGATCAGTAAAAAGCCCAGATACATCGGGTTGCGGCTTAGACGGTAAATGCCGGCGACTACCAGTGTTTCTGCCTTATCCGGGCTGCGCGGATCTACCGTGGTGCAGGCCTGTTTAAACGCATAAACCCCAGCCAGCGCTATGGCAGCGCCGGCCAACGCACAAACGGAGGCTACAGCAACAGCCGCCGGCAACGCAATGGCTAATACCGGGTCGGCAGTTGCGAGCAGCCACATGGCGCCGGCCCATATTATTACCAGGGCTAGCGGCGGTAACCGTAGTTCAAGCCATTGCATGTGTTACTCCTTTACAACTTAGCGACGGGTAATAACACCGACATTACAAAAAGGGTTTATTCTGCCGGAACAAGGCTGCCATGCAAATAGCGGTAAACCGAAACCGGCTCGCCTTGTTGATAATACACTGAGCGGCCATGGCGCACGTTGTCAAGATACTCGTCACTTTCTATCAGGCTGCCATCTTCGTGAAAGCTGTAGCTTTTGCCCTGCAACCGGCCTTTATCATCATATTGCGCCAGCCCCAGTAAGTGGCCGTTGGCAGAAAATGCCTGCCAATGCCCCACCTGGTGCCCTGCTTTATAATTACCCCGCCACAGTTTGTATTCTGCACGGTATTGGCTATCGGCATCTTGCAATTGCCAGGCTCCTTCGCGCCGGCCGTCGATATAGCGGCCTTTGGCCTGCAACTGACCATCATAACCACGCTGTAGATAATCGCCGTGCAACTTAGCGTTTTTGTAGTACTCTTGCTTTATTACCGTACCGTCAGCGGTCACTTCTGTTTGTGCGCCCTCTTGTTGCCCCTGCTGGTTAAATTGTTCGGTCAGGGTTAGATCCGCGGTTTTTGACACCCATTTTCCTACTTTAATGCCCTGCCGGTATTCGCCGCTGACTATACTGCTGCCATCTTCTGACTCTTCACGATAAGGGCCATGCATTTTACCGTCAACATAGTTTAGCCGTTTGGTTGCATCACCCCAGCCAGGGCCAATATATAGCCCCTGGTTCTGATACTTTATCAGCTCTTCACGTCCGCTAAGTTCACCGGCATCATTAAACCGTTCACGCAGGCTCCAGTCACGGCTGTTGTCATGCTGATATTTGTAGCTTAGTTGCTGTGCATCATTAAAGTGCTGCTCTGTGGTAAGCACACCGCCAGCCTTGTACTGCGTATCAACTTGTACTGTTACCTTACCCTTGTTGTCATATTTAATGCGCTGTATCTCACGGCCATCGTTATCATACCGCTGCTCTTCAGCTAATAGCCCGGGGCCATTAAAATGCTGCTGTAACCCTACTTGTTTGCCATGCTGATAGTTTTCCACTGCACGTAAAATGCCCTTTGCCTGGTAAGTGCGCTGTTCACCATGCTTATTGCCATCAACATAATATTCCTGACTGAACAGCCAGCCGTCTTTAGCCCAATACAACCGTTCGCCCTGATATTTACCGGCCAGCATGTTAACTTTTTGCTCCGGCTTACCATTGTCATGGAAGGTTTCATACAGCCCTTCTATGCCATCAGCACCATAGGTTCGGCGTGATGCCAACTGACCGTCCGCATGGAAGCTTTCTGCCAAGCCAAACTCGCTGCCGTTTCGCCATTGCTGATGGCGCTGCAGTTGGCCGTTTTGATAATAGCTTTTCTGCTCACCGTTTAACCGGCCGTTTTGGTACTGATATTCGCCTTTTAGGGTACCGTCCGGCCAATAATGGCGGTGCAGTCCCTGATAATTAGCCTTGGCATCGCTGCTGCCCTTGCGCGACAACTGACCATTGTCATAGAAAAATTCAAAATCGCCGACAATATCATGCCCGTTTAAATCAGGACCATTTAAACTGCCGATAAACAATGGCTTGTCGGTTGACAGGTGAAACACTTGCAGTGGCCAAACGCCGTTTTGCTCAGCCGGCGGCTGGTTAATGTAACACATGACTTCGCCCGGCATATCAGAAGGCTGCCACTGTTGATCAAGTAAGATGCGCTCTGCCGCCAGCTTAAACGATAAGCTAAGCATCAGCAGCGGCGCACAGAGCAGTAAAATGGCTTTCATCAGGCGCTCCTTAAGGTAAAGCCGGAAAATGGCTGTGCCATTGCTTACTAACCGGCTCACCGCTTACGCTAAGCTGTTCAATGCTGTGACTGCGGCCCCACACAGCAAACCAACGCCCGTTGTGTAATATCTGCTGCAACGGTTGCTGATAAAAATCATCAATCTGGTGTGGTAACACTAAAGGTGCTAACGCCAGGCCCCTTGCATTTAAAAAACGGTAACGTTGCATAAATTCTGCCACGCTTTGCTCAGTATCGACCCCCGGCAACTGGTTGATATCGATCAGCCAGCTTTGCTGCGGTTGGTAATCAACGGCTTGCCATTGTGGTGTGCCAGTGCAGTTTAAGCTGCTGCTTAGCTTGATATCGTAAAAGTTGCGCCGGATGCCATCGGCCGTAGTCAATTGATAGCGGGCATGTTTATCCGGCGAACCGCTGAGGTTGTTGCTGCTTTTAAGCCGGGTCCACTTCAGGCTATGGCCGTTTACCTTTGGTGCCTCACTAATGTTTACTGCACAGACGGCAGCTTGCTCTGCACTGAGCTGCAGGCTTAAGCCGTAACGGTTAACTATTTGCGGCTCAAGCAAAGCCGGATCGGGCTGCGCCGGCGCTGTGTCTTTAAACTCATCATAAAAACCGCCATAGCTGTCTTCGCTATATAGCAGCTGCTCGTGTGCCGGCGGGTAAGCAGCGTTTTGCTCGTACTGCGCTAACGGCAAAAAGCTGATTTCTTTGCGAAACTCGCTGCTGTCAGACACCGCATTAACATACAGCGTCAGCGCCGGCGGCTGCTGTTTAAAAGTAAACAGCACGATGCGCTCGTGGTGTGTTGAAGATGCCAGCGCCAGCAAAGTTTGCTCTTGCGCGCTGAGCCAATCTGGCGCCGCACTCTGCTGTGCGGCAAGCTGTGGCCGGGCAAACTGCACGGTGGCACCTTCGGCACCGTCATAACGCTGTAGCAGCCAGTGCTTATCACTGCCGCGGCTGACCAGGCGGTAACTGAGCGGATCGCCCGGCACCGGAGATAATTCCAGCTGTAAATCGCCATATTCCGCGGTTACCGTTTTGGCTGGATCCGGCGTCAGGCTAAGCGGCACCAACTTGGCGGCGCTATATTCAGCGGTAGCAGTAAACTGCGTAACCTGCTGCAACAATTCATCCGGTGCATTCCAGCCCAGCAGCAGGTTTTGTCGCACAGATTTATATAAACCATCCTGCTCAGGGTAGCTGTAACTGCCCATAGCGCCCAACTGCAACGGCAGCGCAATACCCTCAGCATTACGGGCAATAATGTTGCTTAAGCGAAGCTCCCCAGCAGCAACCGGTTCAGTAAAATCGTGCTGATATACCAGATGTAACTGATGGTCCTGTTGCTGAAAATAACCGGCATCAAACGGAAATACCGTCTGTTGCGACAAGGCCTTATTGACGTCATCTAACGCTAAAACCGGTAGTGCTTCATATTCAAAGGCCGGAAAATCATGCTCAAAGTTAAAGCGCTGGCTAAGATCTGCTGTTTGTGGCTGTTGCTCCAGCATCACCACATTGCTACGCACAGTGCCGTTATAACCGTAGCGCTCAAACGGTGCTTCGGCGATCAGTGCCAGCCGCACTAACCAGCCGCGCTTACGCTCCAGCAGCATATGGCCATAAAATTTGCCGTCAGCCTGCTCACTTTCTACTTTGGCTAACAGATGTGTGTCTGTGAGCTGCAGCACAGTAAGCGTTGCGTCGGCCCGGCCCTGATACGCCGGTAGTTGCACTATGGCGCCGGATTTCGCCGGAATTTTGCTGAGAAAAGCCGATGAACTGAACAGTTTTTTCATTTCCTGCTCCAGTTCAGCACCACGTTCAGCCAGCAAAGCCTGCCACACCGGCTTATTCAACGCACTAAATCCGGTTACGCTACCACTGCGCAAATTGGCAGTAAATTCAAAACCTTGTGAAAAAACAGCATGCATTTGGGGGTTGCGTACAGCTGGGGCGGTGCTGCTGACGCCGCTGCCCTGACCATCGCGCATCTGCAGATAATCAACATGCACTTGAAACCGGCTGTTGTTGCCGGTTTCAATTACCTTGTAGCGCAATAACTGATGCGATGTGGTGTTAAGGGTTTCCGTGCGCCGACCGGTATCCAGTGTCATACTTGCGCTGCTGTATACCTGATAACGCCGTTCTTCGCCTTGGTCAGGATTGAATTCGACGTCCGCATCGACAAAAGAGCAGGCCGATAGCCAACAACATATTGCGGCACTAACCAGATACTTCATGGTTGTTCCTTGTATCTAAACTATAAAGCGCCGCATTATGCCCGTTAATTACATGTAAATAAAATGCTTTACCTTAAAAAATCTACGTTGTGCAACTACTGCTGTTGTTTGCTACGCCAAAGCAATACCAATGCCAGACCAAGCACTAACAGCTGTGCGGTAATGCCCTGTATGGTCGGATAAATACCTAACCAACTGACCGTCGGCAACTGCAATTGGCTTACCGCCATAATGCCGGCTTCCTGCAGTGCCATTACACCTTTGCCGACCATTACCATCGCCAGCACTATCATCAGCAGTGCTGTGCTGCCAAAAAAGGTTTTCAGCGGCAGTTTAAGCGCAAATTTAAACAAGGCGACTCCGATCACCAGCAAAGCAATCAATGCTGCTGCAATGCCAGCGGCAAAGGCAAATTGATGTGCGTTACCGCCCTGCAACCACAGCGATTGATAAAACAAGATGGTTTCAAATACTTCACGGTATACCGCCAAAAACACCACCAACGCCAGGCCAAAATAGGCACCTGATGTCATGGCTTTGTTGATCTGCCTGCTGATAAACTGCTGCCACCGGGCAGCGGAGGTTTTGCTGTGCATCCAAAAGCCCATGTAAAACAGCATGGCGGCAGCAATTAACGCCGTATAACCTTCGGTCAGCTCGCGCGAGGCGCCGGAAATGGTAATAACAAAGCTGGCCAGTACCCAGGTTAATGCGCCTAATGCCAATGCCGCTATCCAACCATAATGCACAGAGCGTTTTAATTGTGGCTGCTCCGTCTTTACCGCTACGCTGTAAATGGCGGCCACAACTAACAGTGCCTCCAGGCCTTCGCGCAATAAGATAAGTAGCGCCAGTAAAAATACGTTAACTCCGGCCAGTTCGGTACTATCCAGTGCTTGCTGCGCCTGCTGCAACAGCTGTTGTATAGTGTTGATCTCGGCTTCTAACCCGGCAGGATCAGCTTGCTGCTTTATCAACTGGCGTAACTGCAACATCCGTTGTTCAATCTGGTCTTTTAATGCTCCGTCTACTGCTGCCAGGTTGTTCTCTATCAGCTCAAAACCATCCAGATAAGCTGCGACCGCATGGTTGTATGCCTGAGCATACTGCTGTTGTTGTACCTGTTGCTGCACCAGTTGCAGCTGTTGCTGCGCAATAGCCAGTGGCGACAGCTGTTTGGCATGAAAAAACTGCGCCGGTTCACGGCGAAACAATGCCATCTGCGCGGCGCCCTGCTCACCGGCAGCAAGCTGCATATCGTTTGGTGTCGCCGTAAGCAAACCACTGATAGCCGATTGCGTTATCAGTGCCGGTGCCAGCGCGCTGACATCGGTATCCTCTGCGGCGATGGCACCAACATAGAAGGCTAAATCCCAACGGCTTTGAGCATCCAAATGGGCAAAAGACGCCATGCCGGTATCAGCCACACCCAGGCTAATGGTATTAAATAAGCCAAACAAACTGCGGGCTTTGTAACGCGCGATTTCCCGGAAATTGGTTGGTGCGGGGTCCAGTGCAGTGCCGGCAGGGCCATCGCCGGCGCCACTGCTGCCGTGGCAAACGGCGCAGTTTTGCTGATACAGCGCTTTACCGCGGGCATGGTCCGGTACCTGTTGCGGTAGCGATACTGCCGGCATTGCTGCAATCACCGCTTTACGCATAGCGGCTGTCAGCTGCTGAATTTGTGCCTCATCTGCGTGTGTTGCCACCATTTGCTGTAACTGTGCAGCCTGCTGCTGCAGCTCTGCATGCCCGGCGGGTAGTTGCGCCGGAATAAGGCCGGCAAACTCCTGCATCTCAGCAAACTCTGCAGCATTAACTACTTTGCCCTGCTGCACCGCTTCTTTATAATCTGCGCCAATATATTCAATTAATTGAATTAACGAATCAGATGCCTGTCCGGGTAACGCAACCAGTAATAAACACAACAACAGCTTTTTCATGCGACAACTCAAGCTTTAAAAAGGAATGATTCGCATTATAACGATTTTTAACTGCAGGTCCCGTATGTTATTGCTTCAATCGACGTAAAAAATGCTCTTCCCGGCGTATTTGCCCGTAACCGGCTTTTATGCGTATGCTGTACCATAAGCGTTAAAGCCAGCTGAAGTTGGAGAAACAGTATGATTTTACTTAGCTATTTTGAACCGGAAACCAACAGTTGGAAGCAAACTACCGCTACACAGCTACCATCTCATGTGACAACAGTATTGCCGGCCGATGCCAGACTGTGGATTAACCTGAACGACGCCAACGCAGCAGAGATACAACAAGTATTGCAACATTTTGCTATCGCGCCAACCCTGGCGGAAGATTTCAGCCGCCAGCGTCACCCGCCAAAACTGGAAGCGCAACCGGAATTCAGCCTGCTTATTATGCGCGGCTATGCCGATGCCGACTTTGCTGAATACAGCGGCAGCGCTCAGGTTAACTTGTTGTATTCAAAACAAATACTAATAAGTCGTATGCATTGTCATAACCCGCATTTATTGCAACAACTTGAGCCCCAGCTTAGTAACGGGACACCCGGCGCTATAGCCGACTGGGTAAAGCAACTTATTTTGGCCGTATCTGCCAGTTACCTGGAAAAACTGATTAACTTTGAGGATGAACAGAGCGAGTTGGAAGATGTTATGCTACACCGCGGCAATGACGAATATATGTCTCGTATAATGCGTTACCGCTCGGTGCTGCGTAAAATTAATCGTAACCTTGCGTATCAGAAAGACATTTTTTCCGACGCTATGTATGAAGAACAAAGCCCGCTGCTGCGTCATTTCAGCACAGCCGATATCCGCGATTTTTACGAAAAGTTTGAACGACTGCATAGTATGACCGATTTATATTACGATCAGCTCAGCGATTTGGTGGAAGGCTATTTATCGACAACATCGCATCAGATTAACGAGCGCATGAAAGTATTAACTATTGTCAGCACCATTTTTATCCCGCTGACCTTTGTTGCCGGTATCTACGGCATGAACTTTATTTACATGCCGGAGCTGCAAATGCCTAATGGCTATTTTATGGTATTAATTGCAATGGCGTTAGGCGGCATTGGCGGGCTGATTTGGTTTAAAATACGCGGCTGGTGGTAACTGCCATCAGCACGGACCAGGGAGTTGTATATGGCTGAAAACCAGGCTTTGGATATTGAAGAAATTGTTCGCGACAGCTTTGATGAAAATGAAGCTGAACAACTAAGCGACAAACTAAGCCAACTGGAACCGGAAGAAATTGCCATAGCACTGGAGGCAATGCCGGTTGAACAACGGGTAAGCACCTGGCTGGGCCTGCATCCGGAAGATCAGGTCGCCGCGCTAACCTATATGCGCTCGGACGCGCGGGAAAACATCTTTAAACAACTGGACGAACAGCAACTGCGCAGTCTGGTTGAAGGCATGGAAGTTGATGATCTGATTGAGCTGCTGGACGAATTACCGCAGCGCATCTACGACTACGCCTGTTCACGGCTGGATGAAAGCCAGCGCCGTTGGTTGGATACCGCCCTGGCCTATGACGAAGACCAATGTGGCCGTTACGCTGACCATGATATGTTGATTATTAACAAGAATGCTAAGGTACGCGACGCTATCCGTCTGTTTCGTCAACTTGCAGAAGATGCGGAGTATCATGATGCCTTGTTTGTGGTAGACCGCACCGGCCGTTATGTCGGCCTGGTGCATGCAACCCAACTGCTGGGTCTGGGTAGCCATTTACCGGTAGAAACCTTTATCGATGATGATGCCCCCGTGGTAGAAGGCGCGATGGAGCTGGACCAGGGCTCAGACATTGTCTCGCGCTCCGGCTACACCGCACTGGCGGTAACTGATGCCGAAGGCAAGCTACTGGGCCGTTTGTCGATTGGTGAGGCGCTGGAAAACGTGCGCCGCAGCCTGGAAAGCCAATTTATGCATACCGCCGGTTTAGACGAAGAGGAAGACTTGTTCGCGCCGGTATTTAACAGCGCCAAACGCCGGGCGCTGTGGTTGGGTATCAACCTGTTAACTGCATTTCTCGCCGCCTGGACCATTGGCTTGTTTGAAGCTACGCTGCAACAAGTCGTGGCACTGGCCGTGTTAATGCCGATAGTCGCCAGCATGGGCGGCATTGCCGGCAGCCAAACCTTAACGCTGATGATCCGCGGCCTGGCGCTGGAGCAAATCACACCGAAAACCTATATGACGCTGCTGCGTAAAGAGCTGGGCGTGGGTGCCATTAACGGCGTGCTGTGGGCACTGGTCATTGCCGTCATTACTTATTTTTGGTTTGACGACTGGATTATCGGCGGCATTATCGGCATGGCAATAGTGATTAATATTGTGGTGGCAGCCTTATCCGGGGTACTGATCCCGATTTGGCTGGAAAAACTGGACATCGACCCTGCCTTATCCGGCTCGGTGATCCTAACCACCGTTACCGATGTGATCGGTTTTTTTGCCTTTCTCGGCCTGGGCTCGCTATTTTTGCTGGCCTAGACAGGCCGGCAACAGCTGTACCGCCATGGAAAAGCAACAGAATTATTTAGTTTAAACAGCAGTATTGTTGCTGCCTTCAGGCGCAGACACTTTTACAATAGCGGCTGAAATCACCGCTTATCGGAGAGCGCATGAAAATTGCGATTTTATCGCGCAACGCAGAATTGTATTCCACCAAACGTTTAGTGGAAGCCGCAACAGCTCTGGGCCATGAGGTACAGGTTATTGATCCGCTGGCCTGCTATATGAATGTTAACCGCAGTAATTCTTCGATTCACCACAAAGGTGAAGTGCTGACCGGGTTTGATGCAGTAATACCGCGTATCGGTGCTTCTATCACGTTTTATGGTACGGCGGTGCTGCGCCAGTTTGAAATGATGGGCGTGTACAGCTTAAATGAATCAGTCGCTATCAGCCGGGCCCGTGACAAACTGCGTAGTTTACAATTGCTGGCACGCCAGGGCATAGGGCTGCCGGTAACCGGCTTTGCCGATAAACCGGGTGATATCCCCGATTTAATTGATATGGTTGGCGGCGCACCGCTGGTAATAAAGTTACTTGAAGGCACTCAGGGTATCGGCGTAGTGTTGGCTGAAACCCGTACCGCCGCTGAAAGTGTGATTGAAGCCTTTATGGGTTTAAATGCGAATATTCTGGTACAGGAATATATCCGTGAGGCCAACGGCGCCGATATTCGCTGCTTTGTGGTAGGAAATAAGGTAGTCGCTGCAATGAAACGCCAGGCCAAAGCCGGTGAATTTCGTTCCAACCTGCACCGCGGCGGTTCGGCCTCTGTAGTGCGGCTGAGTAAAGAAGAGCGCAGCACTGCCATTCGGGCAGCCAAAACCATGGGGTTAAATGTGGCTGGGGTAGATTTACTGCGCTCTAACCATGGCCCCGTGGTAATGGAAGTAAACAGCTCGCCCGGGCTCGAGGGCATAGAAGCGGCAACCGGCAAAGATATTGCCAGTCTGAGCATTACCTTTTTGGAACAAAAAGTAGCCAGCCATAAAACGCGGCGTAAACTGAACACCAAAGGAACCGGCTAATGCAAACCAACAGCAGAGCACCTTTTACCCTGGGAAACAGCAGTATTCCGCCCGGCAGCCGTGCCGTAGTAGATATTCCTTTTGGTAAGCTGTACACCCACACTGAGCTGAATATCGGTGCTCATGTGATCCACGGTCGTAAAGAGGGACCGGTGCTGCTGGTTACTGCGGCTCTGCACGGTGATGAAATCAACGGTGTAGAAATATGTCGCCGCTTGCTGAAACTGCCGCGACTGAATCAGCTCAAAGGCACCTTGATAGTAGTACCTATAGTGAACACCTATGGTTTTGTGCAGCAATCGCGCTATTTGCCTGACCGGCGCGACTTAAACCGCAGCTTTCCCGGCAGTGAAAAAGGCTCGTTGGGCAGCCGGATGGCGTTTCAATTTACCGATAAAATTCTGCAAAATTGCAGTCATGCCATAGATCTGCACACCGGCGCTATTCACCGCTCCAACCTGCCGCAGGTAAGAGCCAGCGCTAAAGATAAGGTGGCGCTGCGCATGGCGGAAGTGTTTAACGCGCCAATTATTATTAAAGCCGCCAGCCGCGAAGGCACAATGCGCGGCACTGCCAATAGTCTTGGCATCCCCATTTTACTGTTTGAAGCCGGCGAAGCGCTGCGCTTTGACGAGCAATCTATTAATGTGGGTGTTCGCGGTATTTTAAATGTAATGACCGATTTAGGCATGCTGCGTGCAGGACGCAAACGGCCGAACACCAAATCATTGTTCTCGAAAAAAAGCAGCTGGGTACGGGCCGAGCATGACGGCATAGCGCGCTATTATGTCGGACTTGGGCAAGCGGTTAAAACCGGAGATGTGCTGGCGCATATCTACTCGCCCTACTCTGATTTTGAAGTAGCTGTGCATGCCAGTTTTGACGGTATCGTTATCGGCCGCAATAACCTGCCGTTGGTGAATGAAGGCGAAGCCTTGTTTCATGTCGCTGAAGTCAGTTCGCTGGAGGAGGCTGAAAAAACTGTGGATGCCATCAATGATGAAGTGGATAACGCTATGCCACCGGTGCTGGGTGAAGAGTACGGCGTAGTCTGAGCCGGCGACGGTTACAATATGGTGCTCTGGCTAGTCTTTTTGGGCCACCACATCATATCGTAATAACGCCGGTACCCGCTGATGCAATTGCAGCTCTATTTTATCCAGTGCCTGCATACGCTGACAAAATAGCGCCGATTTCTCTTCCAGCTCTACCGCTTTGGCATCCAGCCCGGAATTTATCTTATTGACAAGGGCGCCAACCGATTGCCACTCCTGATTGTCTGTCCGTTCAAAGTTATTATCAGAGTGGCGTAATGCATCACGCAACGCACCCCACACCGCGCCGACAGTATGTCGGGCAAGATTATCTAACTGCGGTTTAAGTTCTCCGTGTAAGAAATAATCAAGCTCATTCAGGCTCTGCGGTGCCAGGTAAAAATGCTCGTTGGTGCGGACAAAACGCGACATCCACTGAAACGTGGTCTCGTTTACCAACTCACGCCACTCCGCTTGCTGTGCTTCGCTACCGATACCGGTAAACATCGCTTCAATACCGGATAAGCCCAACTCAACACCGTCTACGGCAATACTAACAATTTCCGGTACAAACTTGCGTAACCCCTGACTGTAACGCTGTAATAAAGCGGTATCCTCTGCATTAAGTGTGGTCCATTCGCCGCGGATAAACAGTTGGCTGTCAGCGTTGATCTGCACATGGGTGCGGTTATTTTGCATAATACGAATATGTTCAGGCGCTATCAAAATACCATGCGCAAAAGCCATATTGCACTCTGCCGCTTGCAGCAAGGGGGTAAATAACGGTATTAACAGCAAATAAAAACGTTTCACACTTTGTGTCCGGCTACCTGATCATTTACAGCTTAAGCCAGCGAAGCAGCTAACGCATTACGCCGTGCCGCAGCTAAGCTGCAAACTGTCGAAACAACGTTAGAAGAAAGGTTCAATAGCAGGACTACCATCAACCAACAACACTTTAGACGGTCCATACTCCCGCCGGCTGCGCATCACATCCTTGCCAAAGTGCACCTCTACCGCAGAAAACAACTGTTGGCGTACCACAATAACCGTAGCCGCCAGCTTTTCTTTACGTTGCTGTTCCAGTTGCTTCACATCTTCAATCAGCGCGAGGGCGACGCTTTTATGTTCATCAAACTCGCTTTGCAACTCTTGCCGGCGCAACTCAATTTGAGCATTGCCTTCAATTTTTTTCAGCTTTTCCAGCTGCTCGCGAATATCTTGCATATCATTTTTGGCTGCAGTAATGCTGGCACGCAATACGTCTTGTTTTTCGGCTATCGGGTCAATCTGCCGGTTCAGCTCCACCAAGACGTTGCTGCTTGACGGCGCGCCTAAATTGCCGGTAAAGATACCGTAATCCAGATAAAAATAACCGCCGATTAATTTACCATTCGGGTTGTCTTCAGGGCCGGCATATACTTTCGCAGCAGCAACAGCACAGTGCATCATCTGTTTATTAACATACACATTACCATCACACGACAACCTGGCATACTGGGCAATATTGCACTGAATATCACCTTTGGCTTTAAGCTCGGTGCTGTATTCGCTGTCTTTTTCTGCGGTTGGTAATTGGTGGCCAATTACCGAGCCACCGATTTTAATATCACCACCGGCCTCAATCAACGTGCCCTCAACAAAGCCTTTAACAAATATATTGCCGCCGGCAATAACCTTCATACCTTCGGTAACATCGCCGTTTACCACCACAGAACCGCGAAAAATAATATGTCCGGTGGCTAAATCAACATTCTTCACAGTAAATACTTCATCTACTGTAGCACCGTGCTCAATAACTCTGGGTAAGCCGTCACGTGCAGCTTGCAGTAAATCCGCGTCGGTTGCTGATAATTCACTGCCTTCGGCAACATTCCAATCAATACTTTGGCCGGGCACGGCCTGGATAGCGGTACCGGTAACCGTCATACCATCGATACCGGCTGTCGGCGGATGACGACGCATTAAAGGCTCACCGGCACGAATAGCCGGTATTACGCCAAAATCACGTAAATCGGCTTTTTCATCGGATTGCAGCAGCGGCTTGTTACGCCGGCTTTCCATATCAGCAATAAGCGCTTCAAAGCGCGAATTCTCGCCGTTGACCACCGCCCGGCCACGGGCAATTACCAACTTCACCTTACTACCGGGTTCAGCTTTACTGGCGTGGGTTACCAGCTTAATGATGTGTTCTTTACTAAAGCCAAACACTATGCCGGCTTCCTGCGCACCTTTCACCAGTGAATTTGCCGATACCGGAGCACCGCCCCAGGCGGCAGTGATAATTGCAGCAGCAGACATAGCATCGTCGGCAATATCAAAGCTCAGCTCAGCATTGCGTTTTTCCGCTATACGATAAGTTAAGGTAGTACCTTCCGGTTGCAGTTGCTCTTTAACTTTTATTTGAATTTGCTGATATTCTACCAACAGATTAGTTATTTGGTCCTGAATAACCAGGCAGCGGCCAAAACCGGCAGCCTGCAGAGACGTTACTACGACCTCAGCGCTTAACGCGTCTGAGGTGACAGGCACGGTTATTTTTATACTATTGTTGTGCTCGGTAAATTGCATAAGGCATCACACTTTTGATTACTGCAAGAAAGCTCAACTAATGAAACAAATAACCGCGCTAAAGGCAAGCTCTGTTTGGGGTTGCAGGGCCAATACAGCAGCAAACATCAAATATAGTTTTCCTGATGGATACGGATAAACAGATCTGTACCTTTTTTGCTGTAATCTACTTTGTATTCTTTATTATTAATCGCCTGAATAAACAATAATGTCTTCACTTCACTAAATACATCTGAACTCGAGATATCTACCACTTCCATATAACGGTCTTTTGCTTCACCACGATTGGCCGGTACGCTTTCAGTAAAAATTTTAACACCATGCCGAGTAACGATGACTGTCGGATCATCGTCGTCATTCACAAGCACTAAATCCAATTTTTTATTTTTATGGATCAGTGTGTTACGACCACTAACCAAATAAGGTTTTTCGTAATTATTCATTCACTAGCCTACGTAATATCCGATAATGCCAATATTATGATACAGACAGCCCGGAGTGTCTAGGTGACTGTATTTTGTATTAATTGTAGCCGGGCCTGATTAATCTGCCGACACAAATGTTCGCTATCGCTTTCAGCAAAATTTACCGGTACAAAAATGTCAAAACCGGTTGCAGCAGATAAGTGCTGCATGCGCCAGCCAAACGCGGCTTTAATACCGCTATATTGCTGCTGAGCTGTGCAAAACCGGCTGCTTTCTGCCAGAAATTCACTGGCACACTGGCCACTGCTGCAGCTTTGCCGCACGGCTTCTATGTATAGGGCACGTTGCTCTGTCATAATCCGCACCGCCAGGCGCAGCGGTAAATGCGCCAGAAAACTGTCGTAATCAGTCACTTTAAAGCCGATATAGCCAAGGCGCTGTTGTTGATACTGCGGTACACCACTATACAAAAAACTCTGCCACGGCAAACGCCAACTGCCATGACGATGGCAATAACAAACGCCTTTGTCATCATATTGCAGGAAATATTGTGGTTCAGCCAATTTAGCCCAGCCGGCGAAAAGCCCCAACAAAGCGGCAACCAGAGCAATGGCATATATTACGCCAAGCTGCTGTACCCATATCAATCCAAGCAGCAGTGACAGCAGTACAAGGGCACTGAGTAACATAAGTTTCGCACCACCCCTGCTGGCCGGGCCCTGAATTCTGACCTCTTGCATTTGGACTATACTCCAAGCTTTCAATTACCAATTATGATGGCACGCTTTGTCCAATAGTTCAGCGTTGTGTCGCTAAATAAGCCAACCCAGTGAAGCAGAATTGTGCCGCTAACCGGGTTTAACAGCGTGCCTTAATCGACCAACACCGCTGCTACTGCGATAACAGGGAATCTAATGTGCAGTTTCTTCCATACAATAAGGCAGAAATTTAAATCAGGTATTACCCGGGGTTACTGTGGCAAAACTACATTCAAAATTAATTTGGGTGATCTTAATCGCTCTGCTGGTGTTTATCGGTTACTTATATTGGCTACCGGGGCAAAAAACTGACAACCGTCGTGCGGCAGCCGCTGTTGCCGTCAGCACATCTAAAGTAGAAACCAAACCGATGATCCGCAGCGTAAATTCGCTGGGTACCGGCATTGCTAATCAATCTATCCAGTTAATAGCCCCTACCAGCGACTTTATCAGCGAGCTGAACATTCGCGAAGGTAAAGCGGTTAAACGTGGCGAAGTGATTGCCAAATTACAGGATGTAGACGAGCGCGCCAGAGTAACAGAACTGGAAGGTATTCTGGCCGAACAAAAACGCCAGTTAGACCGGTTAAAAAATCTGGCGAACACTCAGGCCACGGCACAATCACTGCTGGATGAACAGATTACCCGCGTAAACACCACCCTGGCACAGTTAAACAGTGCCAAAGCACAACTGGCTCAGATGACTATTACTGCGCCGTTTGCCGGTTATTTGGGCTTACGTCAGGTAAGCGAAGGCGCTTATGTCAGTAGCGGTACCGTTATTACTACGCTGGATGATTTAAGCACTCTGCGGGTAGCCTTCAGTGTGGCAGAACACTACCTGGCAGACATAAAACCAGGTATGCCATTAACCGTAACTAATGCTGCCTATGGCAACATCAGCTTTGCCGGTAAGGTTAGCGCTATTGATACCCGGTTGGATCCGATAACCCGCACGGTAACAGTGCATGGTGCTTTGGTTAACGACGACGTGCGTCTGCGCCCCGGCATGTTGTTAAATGTCAAACTCGAGCTGGATAATCGCATTGCGATGCAAATCTCCGAAAAAGCACTGGTGCCGCAGCAACAAAAACAGTTTGTGTATCGCGTAAATGAAAACAATACCGTATCTCAGATCGAAGTAACCATCGGCCAACGCGAGCCCGGCTGGGTAGAGATCCTCAGCGGTCTGGAGGAAGGCGACGAAGTGGTGGTAGAAGGCATTCAAAAACTGCGCTCCGGCATCACTATTAACCGTGTCGGGGGTTAACTATGTGGTTATCTGATACCTCGGTTAAACGCCCGGTTTTTGCTTCGGTTGTTAACTTGCTGCTGATTGTATTCGGCGTAGTCTGCTTTAGCATGCTGCCACTGCGCGAATATCCGGATATCGACACCCCTATTGTCAGTATCAGCACCAACTACCCGGGTGCCTCGGCAGAAATTGTCGAATCCAAAATTACCCAACTGCTGGAAGACCGTATCAGCGGTGTGGAAGGTATTAAAAATATTAACTCTACCAGTCGCAACGGGCGCTCGAATATCTCCATTGAGTTTAATGTAGAACGCGATATCGACTCTGCGGCTAACGACGTACGCGATCGGGTGTCGCGGGCGCTGAACAACCTGCCGGACCAGGCAGACCCACCGGAAGTGTCCAAAGCCAGCGATGATGAAGATACCATTGCCTGGTTTGTGTTAAACAGCGAAACCATGACCTCGCTGGAACTGACGGATTACGCTGACCGTTATATTGTCGAACGCTTTTCCGTGGTCGATGGTGTAGCCCGTCTGCAGCTGGGTGGCTCACGCGATTATGCCATGCGAATTTGGCTGGACCGCGACGCCATGGCATCCCGTGGCGTAACGGTACAGGACATTGAAGCGGTGCTGCGCGCAGAGAACGTTGAGCTGCCGGCCGGAAATATTAAATCAACCGAACGTGATTTTACCGTGCGTGTGGTGCGTACCTACAAAACACAACAGGACTTTCGCCGGCTGGTTATCAAGCGCGGCGACAATAACTACCTGGTGCGCTTAGGAGAAGTCGCCGACGTACTGCTAACCGCTGAAAACGAAGAAAGCGAATTTCGCGGCGATGGCAAAAACTTGCTCGGTATCGGTATTATCAAGCAGTCCAAAGCCAATACGCTGGAAGTAGTGCGTAACGCCCGAGCTGAAATGGAGCGCATAAAGGCCACCTTACCGGACGGTACCACTATTGAACCGGGCTACGACTCATCGCTGTTTATCGCTGAGTCTATTAAAGAGGTATATAACACCCTGGGCATCGCTATGGTGCTGGTGGTTATCGTTATCTTCTTATTTTTAGGTAATATCCGCGCTACCTTTATCCCGGCGGTAACGGTACCGGTAGCACTGGTGGCGGCCGTTACGGTGCTGTTTGCACTGGATTTTTCGGTTAATCTGCTTACCTTACTGGCGATGGTTCTGGCTATCGGCCTGGTAGTAGATGATTCTATCGTCGTGCTGGAAAACATTTATCGCCGCATTGAGCTGGGAGAGCACCCGTTAGTGGCATCCTACCGCGGTGCACGCGAAGTTGGCTTCGCCGTAATTGCCACCACCCTGGTATTGATTTCGGTATTCGTGCCACTGGTATTTATGCAAGGACAGCTTGGCAAATTGTTTACCGAGTTTGCACTGGCCATTGCCGCCGCAGTGGCCTTTTCCAGTGTTACGGCACTGACATTATCACCTATGCTTTGCAGCAAATTACTTACCCACCAAAAACGGGAAACCAAGCTTGGCTTATGGCTGCATGCCGCCTTTCACAAATTGGAAAATGCTTATCGTCGCCAATTGAACGTTGTCTGTGCCACCCGCTGGCCGGTCATGATAGTGGTATCCTTGTGCTTTGTTGCCAGCTATATGTTGGTAAAACTGCTGCCGGGCGAACTGGCACCGGTAGAAGATCGCGGTACCTTCTTTGTTATGATGAGCCCGGCAGAAGGCGCCAGCTACACCAGCAACAGTCGTAATATGCGCCTGATTGAAGATGTATTGCTGCCCTACTACCACGAAGGTGAATTTAACCGCTTGCTGGTGCGGGTGCCAGGTTGGGGTAACAGCGGTGGCGTGGCCATTGTCGGCACAGAGAACTGGCATAACGGCAAGCGCCGTACGCAAGAATTAATGGGCGAAGTAGGCCAGAAACTGAATGAAATTCCTGATGTTCGTGCTTTTACCTTTATGCGCAGTGGCCTGGGCGGCGGTGGCGGCGGCGGCCGGCCTATTCAATTTGTGCTGCAGGGTAACACCTATGAAGAACTGGCGCGCTGGCGTGATATTGTGATCAACAAAGCAGCAGAAAACCCCAACATTCTGATGCTGGATCATGATTATAAAGAAACCGTACCCCAGGTACTGGTAGAAATTAATACCGAACGGGCCGGTGATCTTGGTGTATCTGTCGGTGCAATAGGCCGATCATTAGAAGCGATGCTGGGTGGCCGGCGTGTCACTACTTTCCTTGACCGAGGTAAAGAATATGATGTCATTCTGGAAGGTTTGGATGAAGACTTTGCCGAACCCGGTAGCATAACCAATGTGTACTTGCGCTCTGAAACTTCAGGCCAGCTGATCCCGTTAGACAACCTGGTTACCTTACGCGAAGAAGCTACCTCGTCCAGCTTAAACCGCTACAACCGGATGCGCAGCATTACGCTGACCGCCAGTATGGCACCGGGTTACAGCTTGGGTGAAGCGCTGGAGTACCTGGAAAATGTCGTTAAAACCGAAATTCAGGACACGGTAGGCATTGATTATAAAGGTGAATCGCTGCTGTTTCAGGAAAGTGGCAGTTCTACGCTGATGGTGTTTATTCTGGCGCTACTGATCACTTACCTGGTGCTGGCCGCCCAATTTGAAAGCTTTATTCACCCACTGGTGATCCTGATCACAGTACCGCTGGGTCTGGTGGGCGCGTTATCGGGCCTGTATTTCAGTGGCATGACGCTGAATATTTACAGCCAGATTGGCCTGGTAATGCTGATTGGCCTGGTGGCGAAAAACGGTATTTTAATCGTTGAATTTGCCAATCAGTTGCGTGACGCCGGAGTGGAGTTCAGTACAGCAATCCAGCAAGCTGCCACCCAGCGCTTGCGGCCGATTGTGATGACGGCCTTTACCACCGCAATGAGCAGCATACCGCTGATAGTGGCCAGTGGCCCGGGCTCAGAAAGCCGGATGGTGATTGGTATGGTCATTTTCTCAGGGGTAGCTCTGGCGACACTGATGACTATCTATGTAGTACCGGTAACCTATATGGTTATCGCACGTAATACCGGCTCACCCAAGCGCTTAGAGCAAAAGCTGCATAAACTGGAAAACGAAGCACCGGATGAGCATGCTGCTGATGAGGTGCATCCGAGCTGATGTAGCTCACTGAATAAATAAAGGCGCCAAACGGCGCCTTTATTATGTTATCAGCGTTAGAATGGCAACGTAGTGCCGTCCCAATTCAGCAAGGCACCACTTTGCTCCGGTTGCAGAGCTGCCGCTACCTGCGCCAGCCGAAGTGCTGTTGCTGCCGGGCTTTGTAACTGCCCGTGGGGCAAATTCTGTTGAAACGGTTGTGATAAGACAGTATCGGTAGTGCCCGGGTGTACACTTACCACCACCGCCGTTTTATTTAACCGCCCTACTTCAATGCTGACATTTTTTACCAACATATTCAGTGCGGCTTTACTGATGCGGTAGCTGTACCAACCGCCAAGACGGTTGTCGGTAATGCTGCCGACTTTGGCGCTCAGCACCAGTACGCGCACAGCAGGGCTTTTACACAAATAAGGAAATAACTGCTGCAGGTACATCGCAGGCACTGCAACATTAGTATGTAAGCGTGTCAGCAACACCTGTGTATCGAGCTGGCGGATGGTTTTCTCCGGCATTGCTGTGTCGTCATGCAAAACGCCGTTGCAAATAAATATACAGCTGACATCCGAACTAAATATCTGCGCCAACAGCCCGGCCCTGTGCGCATTATCTGCTGCCGTATCAACCGTGTTGTCGATATGCCAGTGCAGCTTATCATTAGCTACAGGTAACGGCGACGCGCTGCGGCTTAGCGCATGCACCACATAATGCTGTTGCAGATAATGCTGCACCAGCGCCTGGCCGATGCCGCTACCCGCACCGATAATCAATACCGCCAGGTTCATACTGCTACCGCCGCGGCTAACGACATACCACTTAAAAAGGCGTTTTCTACTCTGCCGCCGTTAAGCCAATCACCACATAAGCCCAACCCTAATCCAGCCTGATAAGTAAACCCCGGCACCGCAAAGCCAGGAGCTTGCTGCGCATAGCGCCAGCGATGACAAAGCGCTTCTTTCACAGCGATGGGCTGCCCTAATATTCGTTGCAACTCAGCTGCTGCCAGCGGCGCTATTTGTTCAGGCTGTGCTTCCAGGTGCTGTTGTGAGAAGTCAGAATTAAAATGGACTAACCAATGCTCTGCAGCGGCGCGCCCGCTTTTGGAGGCTTGTCGCGCCAACCAACTCACCGCGGCGTCGTTTTTGACAAACACAGCATCAAACGGCACGGATACCGCTTGCATAAGTTCAATATTTGCCGCCAGGCACGGCTGCAATGCAGTATCACCGTATAGTAAGTCTGCCAATACTGTATCAGTTAAAGGCTGCTGTGTAACATAGGGTAGCAGCAGCTGCGCGGCTTGCTGCTGCGGCAGTGCCAGAACCAATTGTGCAAAACTGCCCTGAAGCTGATCTTCGCTGTACAGCTGCCAGTGACTGCCGTCAAAATGAATGCTGTCTATACGGCAATTACTGCGCAAATCCATACCGGCCAATAACTGCTGTACCGGTGCCTGCATTGACGGGATACCGATGTAGCGCAGCGTATTATCGGGCGAGGCAATAAGGCTGCCGTCTTCATATTGCGCAGTTGCGGCATGCCAGGGGGCAATAACGCCATTTACCAGCCACTGTTGACACTGCAAACGAAAAGCACTGCTGCGGGCAGTAAAATACTGCGCACCTAAATCCAGATAACCGGCGGCAGTTCGCTTACTGCTCATCCGCCCGCCTGCGGTGCGACCTTTATCAAACACCACAACCTGCTTGCCTTGCTGCGCCAGTGCCCGGGCACACGCTGCCCCTGCGATGCCGGCGCCGATAATTGCTATTGTCAAAATACGGTCCTGTTTAACATGTATTGTTGGCTGTGTACGCCCGCGGCAAGGCGCGGGATCAATCAGCTGCGGGGTCTTAATATAGCCCGGCACACTGCATTATCGATACTGGCGCCACAGTGCTGATTAAGATACATTCAATGTATTACAACAGGAGAATGACAATGGCGATACAAACAGCAACTTTTGGTGCCGGCTGTTTTTGGTGTTTAGAAGCCGCGATGAATCAGCTTAACGGTGTTATTCAGGCGTTAAGCGGCTATATGGGCGGCGATGCCGCCAGCGCCAACTATCGCCGCGTTTGTGATGGTGATACCGGCCATGCCGAAGTGGTACAGGTAGAGTTTGATGACAGCATTGTCAGTTATCAGCAGTTATGTCTGGTGTTTTTCAGCCTGCATGACCCGACACAACTAAACCGCCAGGGCAATGATGTCGGCACGCAGTACCGTTCGGTAATTTTTTATCACAACGCACAGCAACAACAAAGCGCAGAGCAAATGATGGCGCAATTAAGCGAAAAACAGGTATTCGATAAAGCCATTGTGACACAGCTTAGTCCGGTGTCGGCGTTTTACCTGGCCGAGGAGTATCACCAGGGCTATTTTTTGCAGCACCCGGAGCAAGGTTATTGTCAGGTGGTGGTAGCACCGAAAATGGCAAAGTTCAGACAAAGCTATGCTGAGCTGCTAAAATCGGCCGTATTAACGTCCTGAGAAAGTTGCCGTACAACAACCTGACGGTGTGGTGATAATTGAGAACACTATGACTTACCCTATTGTGTTGCTGCTTTGCCTGAGCCCGTTACTATCATTTATCACCCGTGCAGAACACATTGCAACGCTTACATTTTGCTACGAAGACAAACAACTGCTGCCCTATTATACCGGCGAAGGCCATACTGCGCCCTATCTGCCGGGAGTGACTATTGAACACCTGCACGCCAGCGCAGCCGCCGCCGGTAATATTAAACTGGCTTTTGTGCGCTTTCCGTGGCGGCGCTGCCTGCAAAAACTGGAACAAAATGAAGTAGATGCGTTAGTAGCCACTTATTTACCACAGCGCAGCGATTTTGCGGTTTATCCCACCACGGCCGATGGCAACCCGGATCGAAATCGCGCCATGAGCAGCCATGCTACCTGCCTCGTACACCGTGCGGACAATAATATTGAAGACAAAATTACCCGCCAACATGGCAGCTTAGTAGTATCACGCCCACTGGGTTATTCTAATCCGGATTATCCGGCCGGTATCAGTGTTGTGCCGGTGCATTCACAGCAGCAAGCGTTGGATTTAGTCTTATCCGGCCGCGTAGATGCCACTACCACGTTATGCAAAGTAAATGATGTTGCCGGTGCTGACCGGCTTAGCCAGCGTAAACCACTGGTTGTGGTGTATCCGCCCTTATATGAGACCACCGGTTATCTGGTGTTCAGCAAAGCCTTTTATCAGCGTCATCCTGCACTGGCGGAGCAATTATGGCAGGTACTTGGCAGCACTATTCAACCGCAGCGCTATTACGATTATCTGCATTACCCTGATATGGCCGCGCAATAACACAGACTGTCATAACTTACCGGCAGCAGCGCCGGAATACAAAAAAGCGTGCTTTAAGCACGCTTTTTTTACACTAAACGCAGTTACTGCGGCGTATAGCTGACACTGACACCAAAGTTAGTACCGGCAGTGGTATAGCCTGCGCTGCTCTGGTATTGCTTATCAAACAAATTGTTAATATTGGCACGGACAGCCAATTGCGGTGTAAGCTGATAACTGCCACCCAGCCCCCACAACGTATAGCCGCCTAAATTCGCTACACTGGCAAAAGCGCCCTGATAGGTTGAGCTCTGATAATCTGATGTAACAAACACCGACCACAGATCCGCATCATAGCTACCACGCCAGTTGACAGTATTTTCCGGCCGTCGCTCCAGCTTTTCTCCGGTAGTACCGTTTTCCGTTTCAAGCCAGCTGTAACTAAACCGGCTGCTGAACTGCTGCCATTGCTGCGTAAGACTGAACTCAACACCCTGAATAGTGGCCAACAGCACATTTTCTGCTTGCTCAACCCCCTGGATCAGGTTGGTAACATCACGGTCAAACCATGCCAATTGTGCTGTCAGTGCATCAGTTTGATAAACCACAGCAATTTCATCCGATAGCGACTCTTCCGGTTTAAGCTCCGGATTAGCAAAACCAGGATAATAAAGCGCATTAAAAGTCGGCGCTTTAAACGCCGAGCCCCGGCTTGCTCTTATCAGCCAATGCTCTGTCCACTGATAACCGGCAGCCAGTTGCCAGGTATTCTGGCCACCATACTGGTTAATCACATCACGCCGTGCCGCCGCTTCAAGCTGCAAAGCGTCGTGTTGATAATTCAGGCCGGCAAAAGCCGCCCGATTTATACGACTGGTTTGCTCATAAGCCGTAGCCGATTTATCCACCTGCTCCTGATACCAGTTTACCCCACCTACAAAAGCTAGCTTATCCGTCAGATCAGCAGCAGCCTGATAGCTAAACTCGTCACGGCCTGTTACAAAAGGGCTGCGCGAGTCCGGGCCAAAGGTGGCATCGCTGTCCAGGGTGCGGCTTAACTGAGCTTGATGGTGCCACTGCCCCAGTTGCTGTTGCCAACCGACTAAATAAGCACGATTTAACGTATCCGCTTCATCCTCTGTCCCCCAGGCAGTATCAAATTGATAAAAGCCCGAGTTTACATCAGCCTGGGCTGTCCATAACCCCAACCTGGTTTGGTAATCTGCCGCTACTTTAATAAACTTTTGGTTATAGCCGTCACGGTCGGGGTCTAAATCTTTTCGCACATTAAAACCATCGGCGCGGCTCACACCTGCAGTAGCACGCAAGATCAGTTGATCTGCCGTATGACGCACACTGATATCAGTCCCGGCCTGGCCGTAACTACCAATATTTGCGTTCAGCTCTACTGCGCCGGCGCGTCTTGTGGTAATGGCGATAACACCGGATAAAGCGTCAGAGCCGTACAAGGCCGCACGTGGGCCGCGTACTACTTCAATACGTTCAATCAATTCCAGCGGCAGCATCGACAGTGTTTTATAACCCAGAGTAGCAGAGCCACTGCGCACGCCGTCAATTACGACCAGGGTGTGGCCGGTATTACCGCCACGGATGTAAAGACCACTATTTTGCCCGCGGCCACCGTCGCGCGACAAATTAATGCCCGGCAGTTGCGCCAATAAGGCTGGTAAGTCGTTGGCCTGGCGGGCGACGATATCATCGCGTTCCAATACCGTGACACTGGCCAGCACGTCTTGTTGCGGCGTGGCGGTGCGGTTAGCGTAAATACTGATATGTTCGATGTCCTCAGCAGTAGCCGAAAAACAAGATGCGACCAACACGGCCGCCAAAGCAGGTTTAAACATGTAAGCTCCGAAAACGTGCCCGCCGCACATTTAGTATGGTTAAAGGATTTTTCCGGCCGGTCTCCGGGCTGACAACCTGCTTGCGCCTGCACTCGCCTTCCCATCTTGCGACAGTGGCTGTGAATGCAGTTCAGTTGTTTACCGTTGCGGGGGCAGCTCTGGATTTACACCAGATTCCCGTTTAACTGCAGTTGCCTGCAGCACCAGAAAAAGCGGCTCCCTGACGGAGCCGCGTGCAGTTTAACGTGGCGAAGTTAAAAGTCAACAGCGCTCCGGATGGCTAAAACAGTCAAGCGCTATGCAGTTTAGTCACGGAAGTTTTTAAACTGGAAAGGCTGGCCCAGATCAGATGTACGGACCAGTTGCATTGCGGCTTGCAGATCGTCACGCTTTTTACCTGTTACCCGCAACTCTTCGCCCTGAATAGCCACCTGCACTTTAATATTGCTGTCTTTAATCAGTTTGATGATTTTCTTCGCTATGTCTTTATCAATACCTTGCTTAATGCTGACATAGCGGGTGACGAATTTACCATGGCGTTCTTCTTTCTCAATTTTGAAACTATTGACATCAAGCTGCAGCTTGCTGGCTTTAATGGCAAAAATATCGAACAGCTGCATAACTTGTTGATCCGCTTCAGCGGTCAGTTCAATCTGTTCTTTTTTTAGCTCAATTTTGGCGTTCACGCCGCGAAAATCAAAACGGGTTTCCAGTTCCCGCTTAGCGTTTTCCACCGCGTTGTTAGCCTGGTTCAAATCAATTTCTGAAACGATATCGAATGAGGGCATTAAAAATCTCCTTTAGCATAAGCCATTCTGTCTGCTGGTGATTATAACCAGAAAACTGCTACAATCCGAGCGCCGTTTTATACAGGGGTAAGCTGTGTCGCAGGTTTTTTATCGTTGGATATGTATATTGTGTTTTATGCTGGCCACTGCCGGCTTTTTGGCTGAGCTAAGCGGACATCGTATTGGCGGCGGCTTTGCCCATATGGACAAAATTGCCCATTTCGGTATTTTTACTATTCTTACCGCTTTGCTTTGGAAGGGCTTTAAACTTAACCCCTGGCTGGCTTTTTTATTGTTGGGTATGTATGGCGGCGCAGTAGAGTTAGTCCAGCACCACTTTACCCGCCGTAACGGTGATTGGTGGGACTGGCTGGCCGATATCGGCGGCATTGTATGTTTTTACCTGGTTCGCGCCCTGTGGCACAAAATACGTCCGCGCAGCCAGCGCTAAGCTGGAGCATAGTTGGCCGCGGTGCCATTGGTTTGTTGGCTGCCAGCCGCTTGCAACTGGCCGGCTACAAGCCCGGACTGTGGCTACGCCAGCCCGCCATTGTCGATATTCAGTTTCAGCAACAGCCTCTGCAGTTTTTAAGCGCCACACCGCCACTGCAAGCCGTACTGATACCGGTAAAAAGTTATGCTGTGTTCGATGCCGTTAAGACGCTGCAACCCTTTCTAACGGAGGACGCGCAACTGGTGCTGAGCCACAATGGTATGGGTACAATACCAGAGGTACTGCCGCTGCTGCTGCCAACTCAGGGTTTATGGTTTTTAACCACTACGCACGGCGCATTAAAACAGCAGGATGCAATACTGCATACCGGTAACGGCCACAGCGTACTGGCGCCACTTAACGCCGCGGCCAGCCGGCATACAACCGCCGTGGCACAGGCAATGGACATTGCGCTCGGGCCTTTAACGGTAGCAGCAGACATTGAACCATTTTTATGGCAAAAGCTGGCGATTAATGCCGTAATTAACCCGCTGACAGCGCTGCATAACTGCAAAAACGGCGCTTTAGCGCAGCCGCAGTATCAACAGCAGATCAAGGCGATTTTACACGAGGTATGCCAGGTAGCAACCGCTGCCGGTTACCCGCTGCAACCGGCTTTAGTGCAACAAAACGTTATGCAGGTGATTGAGCGCACTGCAGAGAACTTTTCTTCGATGCAACAAGATGTGGTGCATCAGCGGCGCACCGAAACTAACGCTATCAGTGGTTTTATCGTGGCACAAGCGGCACGCTTTAATATTGCCGTACCGCACAATTCACAGTTGCAGCAACAGCTGCTGCAACTGCAACAGCGTTACTGCCGGTAAACGGCTACGTTGGCAAAGCCCTGTTCCTGCAACACCACAGCCTGCAAACGGCTCATAACACCACGCTCGCAGTAACAGTAATACTGCTTCGTTTGGTCCAAAGCGGCAAACTGCGATGCTAAGCGGAAAAACGGCAGCTCAATAACCTGATGACCATCAACGCTCAGCGGTTTAATATCAGTCTCTTCCGGGCTGCGGATATCCAGCACTATGGCATCTGCCGGCAGTAGTGCCAGCTCGCTAACTACATGCGCCTGTTGCTCTGCCTGGTAGTCCACAGTGCGGATGTCTAACACTTTGGCCGATTGCACCGCCTGCTGCAGCACGCTGAAATCGAACTGTTGCTCGTTCGCCAACACGTCTGCCAATACGGCATTTACTGTGGGTTTTTTCGAAATAACACCGCAGTACTCCGGCATGCTTTTAGCAATATCTTCAGCACCAATTTTAATCGCTAAATTGATGATCTCTTGCTTATCCTGATAAATCAGAGGCCGCAGTATCAGCGTTTCGGTTACCCGGTCTATCACACTTAAGTTTGCAATGGTTTGGCTTGACACCTGGCCGATGCTCTCACCGGTGACAATCGCCTTAATGCCAAGGCTTTCGGCGACTTCACTGGCTGCACGCATCATCATACGCTTCAGCACCACGCCCATTAAGCCGTTATCGATTTTCTCCAGAATTTGGTCAACCACCGGCGCAAAGTTAACACTGACAAACTTCACCTTGTGCGACAAGCTGTACTTTTGCCAGATAAGAAACGCCATTTCGCGCACACCGGCTTCATGCGCGGCACCACCCAGGTTAAAAAACAGGTAGTGAGTGCGCAGGCCCTTGCGGATCATCAGGTAGCTGGCTACCGCGGAGTCATAGCCGCCGGAAATCAAAGACAACACATCAGACTGCGACGGCAACGGAAAGCCGCCCATGCCCTGATGCATCTTGCGCACCATAATCAGCAGGTCTTTTTTAATCTCCAGTGTCACCACCAGATCAGGCTTTTTAAGTTGCACTTTGGCGCTGGCAACATGCTGATTTAAACCACCACCGATGTAACGCTCAGCTTCAATTGAGCTGAAGTCGTGATTGCCGGTGCGACGCACCCGTACGCTAAAGGTTTTATTTTCCAGCTGCGACGCGTATACCGCCAATACCTGTTCAAAAATATCGTGCAGGCTGCTAAACGCAGAAGATTGCATCTCTGCAAAGGCTACCACGCCAGGAATACAACTTAGCCGCTCAATTAAGCGTTGCCGCAATGCTTCGTCTTCACTGTCACAGCGCACGGTAAGGTGATCAAAGTTGTTATTCACCACTACGGTAGAATCGACCTGCAGCAGGATCGTTTTCAGGTTACGTTCCAACAGCAAGGTTTGGCGTTTACGCACCGATTTACTTTTAATGGCGATTTCAGGGTGTAATTTGATAAGAAATTCAATCATCGGGTAGCAGCATAGTTAAGCAGGAAAAAAAGTGGCGCAGATTATAGCGGATCTGTAGCTAAAGACCTAATCTGCGCTTTGTGCCAAACTAACTTTATGACAGTCTGGTTTTGTAGCAACTTAGCTTTCTGGCGCAGGAGGGGGTTCAAGGCTGATGGGATCAGACTCTTTCGCTTTACCCTGCATAATAGCAATTTCTACCCTGCGGTTGCGCCGCCGGCTCAGCTCATCTTCGTTCGGTACCAACGGCTTGGTATCGGCATGCCCCACCACGACCAGACGTGTGCGGTCAAAACCATCAGCTTTAACCATCTCAGTGGCTACCGATACCGCGCGTTTGGCCGATAAATCCCAGTTGTTGCTGTGCAACTCGTCCGATACCTGAATATCGTCAGTATGGCCGGTTACAGTGATTTGCCCCGGTACGTCATTTAACAAACCACCTATACGCTGAATAATAGGTTTAAACCGTGGCTGTAAAAACGACGAGCCGGACGGAAAAGAGCCGTTCTCGCGGATACGAATAATAATTTGCTGCCCTAAAGATTCCAGCTCAATAGCACCATCGACAATTTGTTGCTCTAACTGCTCTGCCAGCTTTTTTACCTTTTCATTGGTTTGTTCCTGCTGCGCTTGAGCTTCGGCTTCAGCAGAGGCCTGTTCGCCGTCCATGATCTCTTCAGCATTGCTGATCGACTGACCGCCACTTAAATCTTCGCGCTGCTCCTGGCGCCCGCCGGCGGAGTCCTCTTCACCGGCCTGAAACTCGATAACTTGCTGGGTAATATCGATGGTTTGCTGCTGCAGGGTTTCAATCGGCGTAGGATCAGGTCGGCCGGGACGAAACTCCATTGCAATCACACTGGTGCCTTTAGGAATATCTTCCACTTCAATTTTGTTCTGTACGCCAAAGGCAAACTTCATCGAGCCGGCAATTTGCTTAAATTTCAGCACGTCCATCTCGGAAAACGCCAACAGCAAGACAAAAAAGCACATTAACAGTGCCATTAAGTCGGCAAAAGTTCCCATATAAGCCGGTAGACCCGGCGGTGGACATTTACATTCTTCTGCTTCATCACTCATAACTTACTCCGCCGGCACGACTTCACGTTTGCCCTGAGCCAAATAATTGCGCAGTATGCCTTCAATAACTTTCGGGTTCTGGCCATCCTGAATACCCAGTATGGCATCAAGAATAAGCTGATTGTTTTGCTTTTCCTGCTGGTTTCGGATTGCCAGCTTGTCTGCCAGAGGTATAGCTACAACGTTGGCAATAAAGGCTCCGTATAAGGTGGTAAGCAACGCCACCGCCATTGCAGGTCCTATGGCTTTAGGGTCATCCATATTAGATAACATTGCCACTAATCCGACCAGGGTACCTATCATACCCATTGCCGGAGCCACGTCACCCAGGCTTTTAAAAATGGCAATAGCGGTTTCGTGACGCTTTTCGGTCAGGCTGATATCTTTTAGCAAGGTAGCGCGCACGACATCAGCATCATGACCATCTACCAGCATATTCACGCCCTTTTGCATAAAAGCATTGGGGATCTCAGCTTCCTCCAGTGCTAAAAAACCACCTTTACGGGCGGAGTCTGCCAGTTGTACCGCTTTTTCGATTAACTCTTCCGGTGCTTCAATTTTAAACATAAAGGCTTTAGCGGCAGCTTTACCCGAGCCAAAAAACTGACTCAGCGTAAACTTGGAAATAACCACAAAGATAGAGCCGCCAAACACGATCAAGACAGACACGGTGTCGGCAAACATACCAACATTGCCGCTACTACCCAGCACCATCGCCATAATAATAAAGCCAATTGCGCCCAACATACCAACCAGGGTAGCTAAATCCACTGTTTTCTCCTCAACTGAGCCACTGCTATACCGGCTATTTCTACCAGTTTATCTTAGACGATAGCTGTTTATCGACAAATGCGCTGAATGATTAAGTATAAATTGCGTAAAATTATCAATTTAGCCTTTCCCATCCGCTTTCTGATTGACCATAATAGCCTGCTAAGGTACCTTTGCGCACACTTTTTCCGGGGGTAGTATGAGCAAGAAAAAAGCCGATCTCAGCCAGTTTGAGCAAACACTTTCTGAACTTGAACAGATAGTGCAACAACTGGAACAAGGCGAGCTGTCGCTTGATCAGTCATTACAGCAGTTTGAACGCGGTATTACCCTGGCCAGACAAAGCCAACAGTTATTGCAAACCGCAGAGCAAAAAGTACAAATGCTAATGCAGCAACAACAGCAGGAAAGCCTGTTGCCGTTTGAACCTGAAGCAGGTGAATAATAAGGTGTTACCGCAAAACTTACCGCTATACCAACAGCGGGTAGAGCAGCATTTACAGCAATTGCTGGCTAACCGCAGTACAACCGACAAGCGCTTACTTGAGGCCATGTCTTACAGTCTGTTGCTGGGGGGCAAGCGGGTAAGACCGTTTTTAGTATACAGTTGCGGTACTATGCTCGGCGCTGAATTACATGACCTGGATGGACCGGCAGCTGCTTTGGAAGCCATACACAGCTACTCATTAATTCATGACGATTTACCGGCAATGGATAATGACGACCTGCGCCGCGGCAAAGCCACCTGCCATAAGGCATTTGACGAAGCTACCGCAATATTGGCCGGTGATGCCTTACAAACGCTGGCATTTGAGCTTATCAGCAGCCACCCTTACCGGCAGGTTGATACTGCACAGATACTGCAGATGGTGCAACAGCTTGCTGTTGCCGCCGGTTACAGCGGCATGTGCGGCGGCCAGGCTATAGACTTAGCTCAGACCAATCAAAGTAGTACATTGGCACAGCTCGAGCGTATGCACCGGCTAAAAACCGGCGCTTTAATTGAAAGTGCCGTTCAACTGGCGTGGCTATGCAGCCCGAAACGCGATACAACCGAGCTGAATGCGTTGCTCGACTTTGCCCGTGCATTAGGACTGGCATTTCAGGTGCAGGATGATATTCTCGATATCGAAAGTGATACTGTAACCTTGGGCAAGCCGCAGGGCTCTGATACCCGGGCGAACAAATCAACCTACCCGGCGCTGCTTGGGCTGGACAATGCCAAAGCGAAAGCACAACAACTTTACCATGATGCACTGAACGCTTTGGCAACGTTACCGTATAACACTGATGAATTACGCGCTTTTGCGCAGTACATTATCGAACGCAAGTTTTAACACAGGCATGGATTATGGCGTTAGATATTAACGATTACCCGTTATTAGCCCAGGCTAATTTACCCGCGCAGCTGCGTCAGCTGGCGCAAGATAAGCTGCCCGCACTCAGTGACGAGTTGCGTAGCTATTTATTACAAAGCGTTAGCCAAAGCAGCGGCCATTTTGCCTCCGGTTTGGGCACTGTTGAGCTGACAGTGGCGCTGCACTATGTATATAACACGCCGTTTGACCGCGTGATATGGGATGTGGGCCATCAGGCTTATCCGCATAAAATCCTTACCGGTCGTGCAGAGCGTATGCACACTATTCGCCAGAAAGACGGTTTGCACCCATTCCCGTACCGCGAAGAAAGCGAGTACGACGTGTTGTCAGTTGGCCACTCCAGCACCTCAATAAGTGCTGCACTGGGCATGGCTATCGCCGCGCAGCAAGCGAAGAATAACCGTAAAGTTGTTGCCGTCATTGGTGATGGCGCCATTACGGCCGGCATGGCATTTGAAGCACTTAACCACGCCGGCGAAGTGCGCCCTGATATGCTGGTTATTCTGAATGACAACGAAATGTCGATTTCAGAAAACGTTGGTGCTTTGAACCGTTATTTTGCCCGTATTTTATCCGGCAGCTTTTATACCAGCCTGCGCGAGGGCGGCAAAAAAATCTTAAGTGGCGTACCACCTTTGCATGAACTGGCCAGCCGCGCAGAAGAGCACTTTAAAGGCATGGTAACGCCGGGTACCTTTTTTGAAGAGCTGGGCTTTAACTATATAGGTCCGATTGACGGCCATGATGTATTAGGGCTGGTTGATACCATCCGTAATATGCGCAATTTAAAAGGCCCGCAGCTGCTGCATATTGTAACCAAAAAGGGTAAAGGCTATGCCCCGGCTGAAGCCGACCCTATCGGCTATCATGCGGTGGCGAAGTTTAACCCCGATGACAGCAAGCAACCGGCAAAAAAGGCCGGCCTGCCAAGCTTTTCCAATATTTTCGGGAACTGGATTTGCGATATGGCGGCGCAGGATGAGCGGCTGCAAGCCATTACGCCGGCCATGCGCGAAGGCTCTGATTTAGTGCGGTTCTCCAAAACCTATCCTAAACGTTACTTTGATGTCGCCATTGCGGAACAACATGCGGTAACCCTGGCGGCAGGTATGGCAATTGAAGGGCTAAAACCGGTAGTGGCTATTTACTCCAGCTTTTTGCAGCGCGGTTATGATCAACTGATCCATGATGTCGCGCTGCAGGATTTAGACGTATTGTTCGCAGTTGACCGCGCCGGGGTAGTAGGTGCGGACGGCCCAACCCACCAGGGCGCCTTCGACCTGAGCTTTATGCGTTGTATTCCAAATATGTTGATCATGGTGCCCTCAGACGAAGATGAATGCCGGCAAATGCTGTACACCGGTTATCAATATCAGGGCCCTGCTGCAGTGCGTTATCCGCGCGGCTCCGCCACCGGCATTGCCGTACAGGCGCAAATGCAGTTGTTACCTACCGGCAAAGCCAGAGTAGTACGTCAGGGTGAAAAGCTGGCTATTCTGGCCTTTGGCCCACTGTTAAGCGCTTGTACTGAAGCCGCAGAGCAGTTAAATGCGACCCTGGTAGATATGCGGTTTGTTAAACCTTTAGATCGCGACTTACTGCAGCAACTAGCCACCAGCCACAGCCGCTTTGTGACCGTGGAAGACAATGCCATTATGGGTGGTGCCGGCTCGGCAGTAAGTGAGTTTGTCGCAGAGGCGCAGCTTAATGTCAGCATGACGCATCTGGGCTTACCGGATCACTTTATTAAACATGGTAGCCAGCAAGAGATATACGCCGAACTTGGGCTGGACAGCGCCGGCATTCTGGCAGCGCTAACAGCTTTGGCATAACAGCAAAACCATAAAAAAAAACCGCCGAACGGCGGTTTTTTTATGGTTGGTTTTTTACTTCAAATCTTGCCAGGCCTGCCGCCAGCAGACGCTCGACTTGCGCCTCGATATGAGATGAATCTTCAAACTCAAACGCATCAACCTGCTGATCAAAATGGATAGTCGCCACGCCGTTTTTGCCGGTATGCTTTACCTGATACAACGACATTTCAGCTAATTGTAACGATATTTCCCAGTTAATTAATTGTCCGCCCAGCAACGCCAGCGGATATACCGCGTAACCCACCGAACAGGTTAACCGCGTGCGATGGCCATCCGGTAAGCTGAATACCGTTTTAGCAATCAGCTCATTCAGCCGGTAGCAAAACTGTGCAACCAGCTCCAGCTGAATATCACGCAGTACCAGCACAAACTCTTCACCAGCAAAACGAACGACATAGTCAGAGCCGCGGGTTTCGCGAATTAAAATACCCGCTACCTGCTGAATACAGCTGTCGCCGGCACTGTTACCAAACTGGTCATTTACCTGCTTGAAGTTATCCAGATCTAAGTGGATCAATGCCACGCATTTACCCTGCAGCTGCATCGATTCACGATTGCGCTGAAAATGCTCAATATCTTTCGGTAACTGCTCAAACATAAAGCGCCGGTTACGTAACCCGGTTAAGCTGTCTTTGTGTGTCAACAGCGCTAACTGCTCGTTCAGCTCATTTAGTTTAAGGTTACTGTTTTCCAGTTCCTGCGTACGTTGACGCACCAGCCGGGTCATCTGTTGCTGCTGATGCTGGGTATTACGGCGCAGCAACCACAGCAAACCATATAAACAAAATAATACTAACAACAACCATAAGGCACGATAGATCAGGGTTTCATCAAAACGTTTCGGGATAACCAGCTCCAGCTCCACGCCCTGGCTGTCATGCCAGGCTTCGTTATCGAAACGGCTTTGCAACTGAAACACAAAACTACCCGGCGTAAGATTGGTATACACCGCCTCCCGCCGCTCTCCTACCTCATGCCAATGCTGATCAAAACCGCGCAAGCGGTAACGAAACTTCAATGCAGCCGGTTTAACGAACTCCAGTGCTGAGTATTGAATACTCAGGTTACGATCGTCCAGCTCCAGCACCAACCTGGCTTGCTCACTGTCAACAATATAGTCTTGCTGTCCCAACACGCTTTTTATAACGGGTGTTAATGCACGCTCAAGCCCCTGGTTCAGATCTGCCGGCACTGCCACCAAACCTTTGAGCGTTGGGTACCAATATTGTTGCTGCCACAACGCTACCTTGGCATGGCCGGCACCATTACAACAGCGTCCGGGCACAGTGCCAAGCTGCCTGTCATATGGCCCCAACACCTCTTCAACCTTTAAGGTACCGGTAGCAAGCTGCGGCAAATCTGCCGCGCGCAGCCGGAAAATGCCCTTATGACTACTGACCCAAATATAATCTGAGGCAGCATCGAACTGCAGGCTTACTACCGGACTATGCGGTAAACCATTACCGGCATGTAACTGTAACCACTGTTGCTGAGCTGGCAGCAGCACAAAAATACCATCATCCAGCGTGGCGGCTAACACGGTGTTGTCGGGTAACAACTGCAACGCGGTAATATAGCTGTTGAACAAAGCAGTGCCGACACCCAACCGGCTAAGTTGCTGTTGCTGATATTGATATAAGCCCCTGGTAGTACCGAACACCAACCGTTGTTGCTGTTGCTGCAGCACAGTAATATTGCGTGATTCCAGTTCATCATTTAAGGCAAAGGGCGTCAGCTGCTGTTGATCATAGCGGTATAACCCCATCACTCCGCCCAACCAAACGCCGCCTTGCTGATCAGGTTGTAACACTCTGACGGTAAAGCCCTTTAACACGTCAAATACCGGTTTTAGCCCATCGCTACCCCGACGGTATGCCATAATACCTTTGTCCAGTGCCAGCCACATAACATCAGCTTGCGGCCAGTAAATGTCATACACAGTAGCAGCACCCAGGCTTTGTGCATTGACCAACTCGTGATAACTGCCGTCGGCCCGCATTTCGCCAACATTAGATTGACCGGCAACCAACAACGTATCGTCAGGCGTTACCGATACGCTGCGTACGATAGGATCAGCGTCTGGCGGCAGCACACGGCGAATATTGCCGGTTGATGCGCGGTAGATGCCATCGCTGAAACTGGCCAGCCAGATATTCTGATCTTTATCTTCAAAAATATCACTAAACCAGGGATAGCTTCCCAGTTCGTCACCGGTAATATGCTGCCAGGGTTGATTCGGGTGACGGTGGAATAACTTGCGGTGCGCTGAAATCCAGCTGTTGCCCCTGCTGTCGCGTAACAATTTATACACGGCAGTGTTGCTGTGATCCGGCAATTCGCATTTTTTTACTGTTGCTGACGCGTCCAGATGATAAAAACCGGATTCTCCGGCAATATGTAAGCCGCTTTCGGTGTGATAGAGATCATACACCGGCGTTTGCATCAGCCCTGCCGGCAAAGCAAAGCTCTCCGTATTGCCATCAAGATCAATGCGGTACAGCTGTTCAGCACTACTGACCCATACCTGATCCCCCACCAGCTCCAATTGGCTGACCTGAGAGCGTATTTGCTCTACGCGGCTAACCTTACCGTTACTGATGCGAAACAAGTTGTCTGCCGCCACCCAGATCTCTCCGGGCCGTACTTCGAGAATGGCGGTCACTTCAGCCAAAACCTGGTAGCGATCAAATTTTAATGTCAGGGGATCAAAACCGGATAAACCTGCTTTAGTGCCCACCCACATGTAGCCACGGCTGTCGTGCAACAGCTTGGTTAAGACATTACTGGCCAATTGGCGGTGTGTTTCTTTGCTGAAGTGCTCAAACTGCACTCCGTCAAAACGATTCAGACCAAATTGAGTTGCCAACCAGATATAGCCCTGAGAATCCTGGCTTACGGACCGCACAGAATTGCTGGACAGGCCTTCAGTGCTGCCCCAGTGTTTAATGTCAAAGTCGTATACAGATTGCTGGTTGTAACTAAACGCAGAGCAAGAACACAACAATAAAAGCAACAGTAAGGTGTTTTTCATTGATGTCGTCTCTTACGTAGCGTGGATTAACCCAGGGGAAAAAACGGTAGCAGCAGGTGCATCAGCAGCAACGCTGCAATACCGGCTAATATATCATCCAGCATTATACCAATGCCGCCGTGTACTTTTTTGTCCAGCCAACTGATTGGCCAGGGCTTTACAATATCAAACAGACGAAATAATACAAAGCCGGCAAACAAAGTTTGCCAATGCAACGGCAGCCATAACATAGTTATGCCAAAGCCGATAATTTCATCCCAGACAATAGCGCCGTGATCATGCTCACCAACATCAGCTGCGGTTTGGCCACACAGGTAAATCCCCAGTACACTGCCAAGCAGCACAAAGGCCAGCAAATAAACATTGCCCAACCACAACAACAAAGCCACTAAAGGCACTGCGGCCAGGGTGCCGAAAGTGCCGGGCGCTTTTGCTGCCAGGCCACTGCCAAAGCCGAGAGCCAGAAACTGGTACCATTTTTTCAGATTAAATTGCGGCTTTATCATACGAAATGCGAAAAACCCTGGTGTTGATAATTAAACAACTGCTCGCCCTGCTTCAGTTCCAGCTTACCGGCCACCCCGGTAATACGGCCGATACAACTGACAGGTACACCATAAGGTGACAGCAAGACATCCAGTGAACCGCGTCGTGCTTCAGGCACCGTAAACAGCAATTCATAATCTTCACCGCCGGATAATGCCAATTGCATAGCAGTGGTATTATCGCAGCTGTCTTTCAGCGCCTGTGACAATGGTAAACGGGTAACATCAATACTGGCGCCGACAGCGGAGCGTTTTAAAATATGCTGAATATCGCCATATAAGCCGTCAGATAAATCCATCGCACTACTGGCAATATTACGCAGCGCCTGGCCTAATGCAACGCGAGCGGATGGATAGTGAAAACGCTGCAATATATGGGTTTGGTGTTTTTTACTGACTTCATGCAGGCCCTGGCACAGTTTAAGCCCCAGCGCCGCATCACCCAAAGTGCCGGTAACATAAATATAGTCGCCCACTTTAGCCCCGCTGCGTGTCAACGCTTTACCACGGGGCACTATGCCTTTGGCTATCATGGTCAGGCTAAGCGGGCCGCGGGTTGTGTCACCGCCAATCAGCTGGCAGTTATAATATTCCGCCGTTTCATGCAATCCGGCGGCAAAGGCAGCCACCCAGGGTTCATCCACCGCAGGTAAGGTTAACGCTAACGACAACCATGCCGGCTCAGCGCCCATGGCAGCTAAATCACTGACATTTACCGCTACCAGCTTGTGGCCTAATGCGCGGGGATTGTCGTCAGGGAAAAAGTGCGTACCCACAACCATAGTATCGGTGGTGACAACCAGGTCGTAGCCGTCGCGCACCTGCAAGACGGCGCCATCATCACCAACACCGATGGCGGTGTCGCTGCGTTTAACACCACAAGCAGCAAAATGACGGGAAATGAGTTCGAATTCACCCATAAAACTAAGAAGCCGGCTATTGCCGGCTCTCCTTTAACTTGGTCGCAGCACGCGTACGGCTTTATCCAAAATGCCGTTCACGAACTTATGGCTATCGTCAGCAGCGAACGCTTTGGCCAACTCAATAGCTTCGTTGATAATAACCTTGTAAGGTACATCAAGCCGGTACTTCAGCTCATAGGCTGACACCCGTAACACGGCTTTTTCAACAAAATCAATTTCATCAAACGGACGATCTAAATAGGGCTTTAGTGCTTCGTCCAGTACAGCGTGGTTTTTTACCACACCGCGTAGTAAATCCTGGAAATAGCCGACATCAAGGTGTTTAACGTTGGCTTCCAGCAATAATTGTTGCTCAATATCTGCAATAGGGTTCTGGCTGACATGCCAGCTGTAAATTCCCTGAACTGCAAGTGACCGTGACTGACGACGGGCATTAGGTTTCATCTGTGTGTCTCTTCCTGTTACAGCTTGGCCAGTAAATTAACCATTTCCAGCGTCGACATGGCGGCTTCGCTGCCCTTGTTACCGGCTTTAGTGCCGGCACGCTCAATGGCTTGCTCAATGCTGTCTACGGTAAGCACACCAAAGGCTACCGGAATGTCATGTTGCATCATCACCTGAGCAATACCTTTGGTACATTCGCCGGATACATATTCAAAATGCGGCGTACCGCCACGGATCACGGCACCCAGCGCAATAATACCATCGTACTTTTTACCGGCTGCAACGCGTTGCACGGCCAGCGGCAATTCAAAGGCGCCTGGTACACGGATCACGGTAATATCCTGTTCGGCCACATTACCAATACGCTGCAATGTATCTGTCGCGCCGCTTAATAAGCTCTCAACAATAAAGCTGTTAAAGCGTGCTACTACTATTGCAAACTTCTTACCCTTGGCAGAAAACCCTGCTTCAATTACCTGCATAAGTTGCCCTTAAAATCTGACCGCTGAAAATTAGCCGTGCATAATAGCACAACACTAGATAAACCGGCATAGACTTTGTTATGCCATGCCGCGCTTTGTTGGCGCAGTGCCTACTCGCTAACGTAATCCACCACTTCCAGGCCAAAACCGGACAAGGCATGGTATTTTTTCGGCTGACTGAGTAAACGCATTTTTTTAACGCCTAAACTGGCCAGAATTTGCGAGCCAACGCCGACGTTACGTGAAGTACCTTTCCATGGTGTGCTGCGCGGCTTCTCGCCTTTATCTTCGGCTTCAAACGCCTGCACAGTACGAATAAGCTCTTCGGTCGACTCATGCTTACCCAGCAATACCAACACCCCACCATCGCGGGCAATACGCTCCATAGCGGTATGTAACGGAAAACTGCGGTTAGCGGCCCGGTCGGCCATCAGCAGATCACTGAAAGTGTCATGTAAATGCACCCGCACCAATGTCGGCTCATCGGCGCTGATATCGCCTTTAACCAGAGCAAAATGAATTTGGTTATCAATGGTGTCTTTAAAGGTGACTAACTTAAACTCGCCAACTTCAGTAGGCAACTGACAACTGGCAACCTGCTCAATGGTGGTTTCATTTAAGTTACGATATTCAATTAAATCGGCGATAGTGCCGATCTTAATACCGTGCTTTTTAGCAAATACCTCTAAATCCGGCCGCCGTGCCATGGTGCCGTCATCATTTAAAATCTCCACTATTACAGCAGCCGGCTCAAGCCCGGCTAAGCGCGCCAGGTCACAGCCTGCTTCAGTGTGGCCGGCCCGTACCAACACGCCACCGTCTTGCGCCATCAGCGGAAAAATGTGTCCGGGCTGCACAATATCATCAGGCCTGGCATCACGTGCTACCGCCGCCTTAACCGTGCGGGCGCGGTCGGCAGCAGAAATACCGGTGGTTACGCCTTCAGCAGCCTCAATCGACACCGTGAAATTGGTGGAAAACGGCGACTTATTTGCATCAACCATCAACGGTAGCGCCAGCTGTTTACAACGCTGTTTGCTCAACGTTAAGCATATTAAACCGCGGCCATGGGTTGCCATAAAATTAATCGCTTCAGGTGTGACATAGTCTGCCGCCATGACCAGATCGCCTTCGTTTTCGCGATCTTCATCATCCATCAGCACGACCATCTTGCCCTGACGAATATCTTCAATAATTTCAGCCGGAGTATTCAGTTGCATAACAAACCTTATTTATAAAAAGCCGCGCTGTGCCAGCAGCGCCATATTGACACCGCCAACTGCGCTGTCGCTGTCTTTGTGCAGTAAACGTTCGAGATACCGGGCAATCAAATCCACTTCAAGGTGCACCTTGCTGCCGGCTTTAAGTTGCGAAATGGTAGTATAAGCCGCAGTATGCGGCACTATAGTCAGACGAAATGCGTCTGCGCTTAACTCATTAACTGTAAGGCTGACGCCATCTATCGTAACGGAGCCTTTAGCGGCGATATAGTGTGCCAGTGTTTTGGGCAACGCCAACCAGATATGCCAGGCACGGCCACTGGCTTCAATTTTTGTTACGTGGGTAATGCCATCAACATGGCCGCTGACCATATGTCCGCCCATCCTTGTAGTAGGCAACAGTGCTTTTTCCAGATTAATTACCTGTCCGGTCTGATATTGACCAAACAGCGTATGCGCCAGCGTTTCAGATGACACATCAGCAGTAAAACTCTGCTTGGCTAACGCCGTTACCGTTAAGCACACACCATTAGACGCTATGCTGTCTCCCAACTTAACATCGCTGAAATCCAGGCTGTCGCTGTAAATGGTTACACTGATATCCGCGTCGCGCCGCTTTACAGCACTCAGCTTACCTGTGGCTTCAATAATACCTGTAAACATACGTTATCCTGTTTAGCCGTTCATTCAGGTAAGCAAGGCGGTAAGACGTAAATCCTGCCCCACCATCCGCACATCTGTCCAGCTCAGCTGCGGCACTGCGGCCAAAGCGCTAAACTGTGGCAATACAGCCAAAGGCTGCGCCGTATTACCGAGTAATTTGGGTGCGATATACACTATCAGCTCATCAACCAATTGTAATTGCAGCAAGGTACCGGCCAGAGTGGCGCCGGCTTCTACCCACAATGTATTAATATTTTCCCGCACAGCCAGATGCTCCAGCAACACCGGTAAATCAAATTGGGCATTGTTATCCAGCGGACAATGAATTTGTCTGGCGATATTGGGCAACTGCCGGCTGTTTTCAAGCTTGCTGACACATAACAACACTTCACCGCCGTCATCAAATATCGCCATTTTGCCATCCAAAGTACCATTGCGGTCGAGGATTACCCGTTTGGGTTGGCGCAGCACGCCGTTTTCAAGCGTCGTAACGTTACGCAATAATTGCTCTGCGCGCAGGTTTAACCGCGCATTGTCAGCCATAACCGTGGTGGCAGTAGATAACACAGCGCAGCTTTGCGCGCGGTAATGCTGAACATCGGCCCGCGCGGCATCGCCGGTTAGCCATTTACTGTCGCCGTTGGCCAGCGCAGTGCGTCCGTCCAGACTGGCAGCCAGTTTTAATTGTACATACGGGCGCTGACGTTCCATCCGGCTCAAAAAGCCCGGGTTTACTGCCCTCGCCTGAGTTTCCAGCAAGCCAATCTCTACCGTAATACCGGCAGCGCGTAACATGGCCACGCCACGCCCGGCTACCTGCGGATTGGGATCTTGCATCGCCACCACAACACGGGCGACACCGGCAGCAATAAGTGCTTCGGCACAAGGTGGCGTGCGGCCAAAGTGGCTGCACGGCTCCAGGGTAACATAACAGGTGGCGCCTTTGGCCGCCGTGCCAGCCTCGCGCAGCGCAAACACTTCAGCATGCGGCCCGCCGGCTTGTTTATGATAGCCGCAACCAATCACCGCGCCATCTTTAACCAGCACAGCACCAACATTCGGATTCGGGCTGGTGGTATAACGGCCAAGCTCAGCCAGCCGGATGGCTTGTGCCATAAAGGCCGTATCTGCAGCACTGAACATCAGGCTTTTTCCCCTAAACGGGCAATTTCTTCGCCAAATTCGCGGATATCTTTAAATGAGCGATACACCGAAGCAAAGCGCACATAGGCCACTTTATCCACTTTAACCAGCTCATCCATAATCAGATTACCCAGTAACTGACTGCCTACTTCACGTTCACCGGTAGCACGCAGCTGAGATTTAATTTTATTGATCAGCTGTTCAATTTGTTCGGTTGATACCGGCCGCTTTTCCAGTGAACGCAACAAACCACTGCGTAATTTGTCTTCATTAAACGGCTCGCGCGAGCCATCGCGTTTAATGATACGCGGCATCACCAGCTCGGCTGATTCAAAGGTAGTAAAACGTTCATGGCAGGCCAGACATTCGCGACGACGGCGCACCTGATGGCCGTCTGCCACCAATCTGGAGTCGATTACTTTGGTATCATCAGCATTACAAAACGGACAGTACATAATAAAAATCCTGCTAAACCGTCAAAAAGCGCGATAAAGAAAAGGCCGGATAAAGAAATGGCCGCAATAGCGGCCATCATAGCACTTAATCAGTACTTAGGCATAAACAGGGAAACGGCCACACAGCTCAGATACCTGGCTACGTACTTTATCGATTACAGCGGCATCGCCACGGCTGTCCAGCACATCGCAAATAAAGTTTGCTACGGTGCGGGCTTCGGCCTCGTTAAAGCCACGACGGGTAATCGCCGGCGTACCAATGCGCAAACCAGAGGTAACAAAGGGTGAACGCGGATCATTTGGTACCGAGTTTTTATTCACGGTAATGTGCGCCTGACCTAACCAGGCATCAGCTTCTTTACCGGTGATATCTTTGTCGATTAAATCCATCAGGAACAAGTGGTTTTGTGTGCCACCGGAAACAATCTTATAACCACGCGCTATCATCGCATCGCACATCGCAACGGCGTTCTTCAGCACTTGTTGCTGGTAGGTTTTAAATTCCGGTTGCAGCGCTTCTTTAAAGGCCACGGCCTTGGCAGCAATAACATGCATTAACGGGCCGCCCTGGCCCCCCGGGAATACCGCAGAATTCAGCTTTTTCTCAATCTCGTCGTTTTTACGCGCCAAAATTAAGCCACCACGCGGACCAGCCAGCGTTTTGTGTGTAGTAGTAGTTACCACATCCGCCACAGGTACCGGGTTAGGGTACAGGCCTGCGGCTACTAAGCCGGCAACGTGGGCCATATCCACCATCAGATAGGCACCGACTTTATCGGCGATATCACGAAAGCGCTGCCAATCAACAATACCTGAATAGGCAGAGAAGCCGGCGATAATCAGCTTTGGTTTATGCTCCAGCGCCAGTGCTTCAGCTTGATCATAATCAATTACGCCCGTTTCAGGGTGCAGGCCATATTGCACTGCGTTATACAGTTTGCCGGATGAGCTGACATGGGCACCATGCGTTAAGTGGCCACCGTGTGCCAGGCTCATACCTAAAATAGTGTCGCCGGCGTTTAACAGCGCCAGAAATACCGCCGAGTTGGCTTGTGAACCTGAATGCGGCTGTACGTTGGCATAATCGGCACCAAACAACTCTTTAGCACGGGCGATGGCTAAATCTTCTGCAACATCAACATATTCACAACCGCCGTAATAACGCTTATGCGGGTAACCTTCGGCATATTTATTGGTCAGTTGAGAGCCTTGTGCCTGCAGTACGCGTGGGCTGGCGTAGTTTTCTGACGCGATAAGCTCAATATGTGCTTCCTGACGGTCAGTTTCATTTGTTATGGCTTGCCACAATTGCGGATCAAAATCGGCAATATTCATATCACGCTTTAACATGCTCTCTCCTGGCGCGGCTTACACGCTTAGTCTTAATAAAGTCGGGTCTTACAAAAACAGTTTTTAATAAAAATGCAGCACAGCAAAACAGGCTGATAAAATTGGCCGCTATTCTACCGCTAAATCCAGATTTATGCACTTAGAATTTAGCCATCTAAACGTCTGAATATAAAATACCCTTGCAGCACTTGCCACCGCAGCGTGACGCAGACTTTACAACCGGTCTGACACCGCCTAATATACTGTATATATAAACAGCCAAGGCCAACCCATGCGCAAAATAATACATATTGATATGGATTGCTTTTTTGCTGCCGTGGAAATGCGCGATAACCCGGCACTAAAACATCTGCCGTTGGCTATTGGCGGCTCCAGACAAAGTCGTGGCGTGATATCCACCTGCAACTACCCTGCCCGCGCCTATGGTGTGCGCTCGGCCATGCCAACCGGACAAGCATTAAAGCTCTGTCCGCAACTGACACTGCTAAGCGGCAATATGGATAAGTACGTTAGCGCAAGCCGGCAAATTCGCGCCATATTTGCCCGTTACACCGATCAGATAGAGCCTTTATCGTTAGATGAAGCCTATTTGGATGTGACAGACTGCAGCTTATTTCAGGGCAGCGCCACCCGTATTGCCGAAGATATCCGCCGCTGTATTTATACTGAAACCGGCCTTACCGCCTCTGCCGGTGTGGCACCGAATAAGTTTCTTGCCAAAATTGCCAGCGACGAAAACAAACCCGACGGTTTGTTTGTATTAACGCCGGATAAAGTCAGCGAATTTGTCAAAACACTGCCGCTGAAGCGCATACCGGGCGTTGGCAGTAAAACGGCAGAACGCCTGAGCCAGCTGGGGCTGCATCATTGCGCTGATATCGTCACGGCACCCTTACCGCTATTGGTAAAACATTTTGGCGGCCTTGCCGACAGTCTGTTAAAACGCAGTAACGGCATTGATGAGCGGCCGGTATGCAGCAACGAACAACGTAAATCGCTCGGTGTAGAGCGCACTCTGGAGCAGGATCTGCTGCAGTATAATGATTGTGTAGACGCATTAAGTCAGTTGCTACCGCAGTTACAGCGACGGCTGGATAACTACAGCAATACAGCAGCAGGGCGTATGACCCCGATCCAAAAAGTGGGCATTAAACTAAAGTTCAGCGACTTTCGCCAAACCACAGTAGAAAAACAGGGCCAACCGCTGCAACTGGATAAACTGCTGCCGCTATTGGATGAAGCCTGGCAACGTCGCCAGCAACAGGGAGTAAGATTAATTGGTTTGCAAATAGGCTTTAAAACGACGGCGTTACAACAATTGCCGCTGCCATTTTAACTTACGCAATCGCTGAAACTGCAACCGCACTGCAGGTATGCCGCGCTGCGCAACAGCTGTTTTTATCTGTACTATATGGGTATCAAGGTGGTGAGTGGCGAATTAGCGGGTTGCAGATAACAGAAAACCGGCTGTTGCCGGTTTTATGCAAGCCTGGCCGGAATTATCCGATAACAGTTACGTTCTCAGCTTGTGGGCCTTTTTGGCCTTCAGTTACTTCAAAAGTAACTTTCTGACCTTCAACTAAAGTTTTACGACCGGTACCGTTGATAGCACGGAAGTGAACGAACACATCCTTACCACCATCACGCTCCAGGAAACCGTAACCTTTCTCTTCGTTGAACCACTTAACTGAACCGGAAATTAACTGTGACATAACACTCTCTTACTTTAACTAAATTTGCCAGCTCGCTGGCGACTTAAATAGTAGCGGCCATTACCGCCGGCCAGTACATATTTTCACCCTCATTATCAGTGAAGCCAAATAAGGGGTCAATAACCTTGCCTGCTACACAGAAAATATTTTCTGCTCCGGCCGCACCAGCAACGTGTGCCACGTTACTGATAACCCTGTTGTTGTCAGTAAAGCAACAGCAACAAATTTAGTGTAGCAGCAATACTGCCGAAAAAATAACCAACCCGGAATTTATTTTTGCTTGCGCCTTACCGGTGCTAAACCATCGTCGCCACCTTCAAAAAACTGCGGTTTATTTTTTGCCACGGCTTTAACCGGTTTTGCTTTAGCCTTGCCCTGTACCGCCTTTTTGCCCGCCACGGCTTTAGCAACGGCTTTGGCGACTTTAGGCTTACCATCAAATTTCGCCGCTAAGCCCTCAACCACACTAAAACCGGTAGGTTGGCGTAAAAAAGCTTCAATCCGCTCCAGTGCGGCAATATCTTTTGGCCCAACCAGCGAAATAGCCTGACCTTTAGCACCGGCGCGGCCGGTCCGACCGATACGATGCACATACTCTTCTGCATGCTTGGGTAAATCGAAGTTAATAACGTGCGATACCTGCAGTAAGTCCAGGCCGCGCGAGGCCAGGTCTGTCGTCACCAGCACCTGATGTTTGCCGGTGGCAAAAGCCTGCATTACCGCATTGCGGCTGCTTTGGCTTAATTTACCGCTTAACCCCACGGCACTGCGGCCCAGTTGCTCACACAATAATGCCAACCGCTCAGCATCTTCACGGGTGGCGGTAAAAATAATCAGCTGTTTAATATCACTTTGCTGTAAAAAATGCCGCAACAGTGCTTCTTTATGTGTCAGATGATCGGCCAGATAAAACTGCTGACTGATATCCTGATGCTGCTGATGTGAGGCACCTACTGCAACACGGTGCGGGTTCTTTAACAACGCCAGAGCCAGCTCGTCTACTTCGGCGTGATCTAAAGTGGCAGAAAATAGCAACGTCTGACGCAAACGATGATCGGCGGCTTTGTTGATCACCGTTAATTGTGGCATAAAGCCCAAATCCAGCATGCGATCGGCTTCATCAAGGATCAGCATTTCCAGGCCATTAATAAATACTGACTTATGCTCCAGATGATCAACAAAACGGCCGGGGGTCGCTACGATAATATTCGGTTGGCGTTTGAGCAACTTTTCCTGATCGTTAAAATTCTCTCCGCCAACAATCAGCGCTGACGTCAGCGGCGTGTTAGACACGAACAGCCGCAGCTGGGCATAAACCTGTTTAGCTAACTCACGTGTCGGCGCCAGAATTAATGCCCTGGCATCACGTTTTGATAGTGGCCGGCTTTTTAATAACCGCTGCATCATCGGCAGCAAATAGGCCAGGGTTTTACCTGAGCCGGTTTGCGATGACACAATCAGATCACGGCCAACCATGACAGCCGGAATAGCTTCATGCTGAATTTCTGTTGGCTTAACAAACCCCAAGTGCTGTACCGAGCGCATCAGGCGCGGGTCGAGCGACAAATCATTAAATGGCAAAGTGAACCTCTTCAACCTTAAATTACCGCTATATGATAACCGAAGCTGACAAATTGAGTTAGTTTGATTTCTACAAGCGCATGCTTTGCGCTACTATAAGCGCATTAAGCTTAGTGCCTTTTAGTAAGTAATAAACAAGGTTTATCATGAGTAATGCATTAAAAGAACAACTGTTAAAAGCCGGCCTGGCCGATGCAAAAAAGTTAAAAGCGGTGAAAAAAGAGAAACATCAACAGAAAGTACAAGCCGGTAAAAAACAAGCGGTGGTAAACGAAGCCAGTGTATTGGCACAGCAAAGCCGTGAGCAACAAATTGAACGAGACCGCCGGTTAAACCAGCAAAAACAAGCTGTATTGCAGCAAAAAGCCATTGCAGCTCAGGTAAAACAGCTGATCAGCAACAATACGATAACGGCAAAAGGCGAAGTGGCCTACAACTTTACCGACGGCAAGCTGGTAAAACGACTGTATGTAAATAACAAACTGCATGACGAACTCAGCCGCGGCTTGCTGGCCATTGCCAAACAAGATGAGCAATACTATTTAGTGCCGGCAGCAGTGGCAGAAAAAATTCAGCAACGTCAAAGCGACAGCATTATTGTGCTTAATGTAAAACAGCAACAGATAGATGAAGACGACCCTTATGCTGACTTTAAGATCCCTGACGATTTAATGTGGTAACTATACGCTAAGCAGCCATACAGGGAACCTGATATGCCAACACAACTGGCGCTGGCCAATATTGCTGAGATGGTGCAATTACAAAGCTGGTTTCAATCCGCTGAGCAACAACAAAGCTGGGGTGGGGATAATTTTGATTATCCCTGTAACGAGCTGCGCTTTCTTGAATTACTCTGTCGTCCGGCGACGCAAAGTTACAGCTTATCAGATACAGACAGTGGTCTATTGTTAGGGTTTGGCCAACTTTGTGACCGTTTTGAGCGCCATCATCTGGCCAGATTAGTGATCCACCCGCAGCACCGCGGCAAAGGCCTCGCCAGACAGCTGATTTTCGAGCTGATTATTCAGGCTTTAAGCCAACAGCAACGCGATATATCCTTGTATGTGCACCGGCATAATAAGGTTGCTGTGCAATGTTACAGCAGCTTAGGGTTTATTCCCGACAGGCCACCGGAGCAGGAAAACCCGCGTTTGTACTTTATGACACTAAGCGCTGCGGACGCGATTAACAGAGCCAATGACTACCTTGCTCAGAGCTAACTACTGCCTTGTCTGGCACTGACGCCTTTAACCTGTCCGGCAAATGCAGGATTTAGCTGCCACTTTGGCCGGATAGGTGTTAACGGCAACTCACGTTTGCGGGCCACCAACAAATAACTTGCGCCGAAATAATGCAGATACTGCTCCTGCCACTGCTGCCAGCGTCCGTTATCATATTGCTTTGCCAACATTGCTGAACAAAAAAAGCGCTGCTCAGCCAGCACCTCAAAGCCAACCAGATGCAACCAGTCTTTAATCCGTGCCGGACTGAAAAACCGCCCTTGCCACGGGTACTGCTGTGCCAATCCCGGCCAGCACTTTAATAAGCCAACCATACTGTAGGGGTTAATACCGGTAAGTAACAAATATCCGTCTGCCACTAACACACGGTGCGCTTCACGCACTACATGGTGCGGATCGGGCGTATATTCCAGGCTGTGGCTTAGCAGCACAGCATCAACAGTGCTGTCAGTTACCGGTAATGCGTCAGCCTCAGCCTGCAACATCAGATTATCGCTGTGGCGGCCAACGGTAATATGCTGCAGAATTTTGCAACCGCTGGTATCTACCTGACAGCTGAGATCGCCTACCTTTAACAGGTAGTAACCAAAAATACGCTGCCACCACGGTTGCAGCTTTACTGATATTACAGCCGCCAGCGCTCCGCCTTGCGGCAGCTGCTGCCACTGTGAAGGAATCGCCCTGTCTTTTTCGCTTAACGCCGGTTTCATGTTAAATTGCTATCCGGATAAACTATTGTTGTTGCCATTATGAGCCAGATTACACCTATACCTGCTTTTGAGGATAACTATATTTGGGCGCTGTGTCAGCCCGGGCATTCGCACTGTATGGTGGTAGACCCGGGCGATGCAGAACCGGTGCTACAGTTTTTAGCGCAACAACAAAAGCAATTACACAGTATTTTAGTCACCCACCACCACGCAGATCATACCGGCGGCATTGCCAAACTGCGGCAACTGTTTCCGGATGTGCGGGTGATAGGCCCTGCTGCAGGGCAGCAGCGTATCCCACAGTTAACCGAGCAAGTTAAACAGGGCGATGCCGTGTCGCTGACCGAATTTAACCTGACATTTGATGTAATAGCGCTGCCCGGCCATACCCTTGATCATATTGCTTTTTATTCAGCACCGGTTCTGTTTTGTGGTGATACTTTATTTAGCGCCGGTTGTGGTCGTTTATTTGAAGGCAGTGCGGCGCAAATGTGGCACTCTCTGCAAAAGCTGCTGGCTTTACCGGACAACACACAAATTTTCTGCACGCACGAATACACTGTGGCGAACTTACAGTTTGCCCTGCATGTCGATAGCGATAATGCTGCGTTAAGTGAATATAGCCAGCATTGCCGTGATTTACGTTTAAAAAATCAGCCAACCTTACCGGTAACACTGGCAAATGAGAAAAAAATTAATCCATTTTTACGCAGCAATAACAAACTGTTGCAGAAAAAATGGCAAAAAGACTCTGCCCTTGCCTTATTTACTATGCTAAGAGCAGCTAAAGACCAGTTCAAGGCCTGACTTGCAATACGCTGTCGAACAGGTAACATTCGTATTTTTTACCTTTGGGATGAAGTAATGTTTAAAAGAATCTCTGCCCTGGCAAGTGCCGTTTTACTCGCAGGATGCGTCAGTACCAACAACTCCGACGAGATCAGCACAGCCGCGACAACTGCACCCCAAGTGCAGCCGGCGGACTTTCATAAACATGTCGCCTCTGCAGAACAAATTGCCAACCGCTTGTGGAATCAAGGCGGACCTGCAGAACCGGAGGTCGTTACACCCGACGCAGCAGAGCTGGAAGACTTGTGGCAACGTATCCAGTTTCAACTGACATTTAATGTACCGCAAACCCGGCCGATTATTGAACAACGTAATTACTACAGCGGTCATCAGGCTTACCTCGACCGTATTGCCAACCGTGCGCAACCCTTTTTACACTATATAGTGCAGGAAATCGAAAAGCGTAATATGCCGCTGGAATTAGCACTACTGCCGATTGTAGAAAGTGCTTTTGACCCCTTTGCTTACTCACATGCCGCCGCATCCGGTATGTGGCAATTTATGCCGGCTACCGGCAAACGCTTTGGCCTGAAACAAAACTTCTGGTACGACGGCCGGCGCGATGTTATCGCCTCTACCCGGGCGGCGCTTGAATATCTGCAGTATTTACACGACAGGCTGGAAGGTGACTGGTTAAACGCGATTGCCGCCTACAATTCCGGAGAAGGCCGCATACTTGCAGCTATCAAACGTAACAAGCAAAGGCGCTTGCCCACAGATTTTTGGTCATTAGATTTACCGGCAGAAACCACAGCCTATGTGCCGAAACTGTTGGCGTTAGTTGATATTTTGAAGCGCCCGGACGACTTTGATATTGTCTGGAAATTTATTGCTAACGAACCAAAAATCGATATCGTCGATGTAGGCGGCCAGATAGACTTGGCAATAGCAGCTGAAATGGCCGGCTTAAACGTGTCTGACATTCAGGCACTTAACCCGGGCTTTAATCAATGGGCTACCGACCCAGACGGCCCGCATTATCTGGTGTTACCTAAACATACCACCATCGCTTTCTCAGAAAAGTTGGCACAAACTCCGGTGCAAAACTGGCTACGCTGGCAGCGCTACACCGTCGTTAAAGGCGATACACTGGGCAAAATTGCCCAGCAACACAGCACCGCTGTTGGCGCCATCCAACGTATTAATAAGTTATCCGGCAATACCATTCGTATCGGCCAACACCTGTTGATCCCGATGGCAAACGCTGAAAACGCCGGCTACAGCCTGAGCCAACCTAACCGTATTGCCAAAGCACAGCAACAATCTGCCAGCGGCAATAAACTGGCATATACTGTCAAACAAGGCGATACCTTATGGGACATCAGCCGCGAGCACAAAGTTACGGTGGAGCAATTGGCTAAATGGAATGGTATAGCACAACGTGCATCGTTAAAGTTAGGCCAACAGCTGGTGATCTGGCAGCAAGCAGCATCAGACAACCGCAGCGCCGGCATCTCCCGCACCGTTACCTATAAAGTACGCAAAGGCGATTCTTTGGCCCGCATAGCACAACGTTTCAGTGTTACCGTGGCAGACATAGTAAAGTGGAACAATATTAACAGCGGCAATTACCTGCAGCCTGGCCAGCAGTTAAAATTGGTGGTAGGTTTAACGCAGGTATAACTCTGCACGGCCATTTAAAAGGAACATTGGAATGAAAGCCGGCATCTTGTCAAGCTTGTTACTGGCCAGCACTATGCTCTGTACCCTGCCCTGTTATGCGCAATTTGACATAGCAGGAGAAGGCAAGGTGCAGTTGGCAAAAGGTGGCGAGCAGGAATTCGATTTCGGCTTCAGCTATTTTCGTCAGGATGGCAGTTACCGCTTTATCGTTGGCCGGCACAGCGTTTCAGTCCATACTGTACCGCAAAAATACTCGCTGGCGCTGATCCTGCAAGATGATAAACACGTCTGGGTTCCCGACTTTGTTAATGAGCCGCTCACCGGCTTTGAACTGCAAATAGAAGACTACAAGCTAAAGCTGTACCAACAACCTGCTGTTGATAATCAGCCGGGTGTATTTATTCTGCAATTCAATGATGAAAACTTTCAATTCAGCCGCGGCCCGGGCCAGGTTAATTTCTATTTTAACGAGCAAGGCATCAAAGAGGTGCGGGTAGAGGGCATGTTCAAACCCAAACGATAAAGGGTTATTCCTGCTCTTGTTGTAACTGCAACGATGGCAGCATACCTGAGGCGATACACAAGCCCGGAGCCAACAGCATCAGCCACCAGCCGCCATGCAAAGCAAAACCGTGCCACCAGGAAAAAACAAAAGCACACAGCTGAAACACCACACCAAACAGACCAGCATACACCAGGCCTTTGTTAAACCATCTTTTCGGTAACTTGTATTGTCGCGTCATATCAACTCACACTTACAGTATCTTACCAGCCCGGGGATATCTGCTGTGCAGACAACACCCGGGCAATTACACTTAACCGGCATTTAACCACTTTTGTACTGCTGACGTTAACTCATCAGGGTGAAATTTGGCAATAAACTGATCGGCACCGACTTTAGTTACCATAGCTTCGTTAAAAACCCCGCTTAACGATGAATGCAAAATAATATGGATTTTACGCAGGTTTTCATTGGCTTTAATCTCGCTGCACAGGGTATAGCCATCCATTTTCGGCATTTCAATATCAGAAATCAGCAAGGGTATTTCACGCACAAAGTTATCACCTAACTCTTCTGCTTTTTTCATCAACCATTGCAGCGCTTCATTACCATCATTAGCTAACTCGACTTTAACGCCAATAGCGCCCAGTGCCCGTTTCACCTGATTACGTGCTACGGCCGAATCATCTGCTACCAATACGGTAATTTGCGTCAAGTCTACAGCTGATGGCTTGGACTTAACGCTTTCGCTGACCTCTTCGTTCATCGGACAAATTTCAGCAAATACTTTTTCCACATCCAGTATCTGCACCAGCTTATTGTCGATCTCGGTTACCGCAGTTAAATAATGCGCCTTGCCCGAGCCTTGCGGCGGCGACATTATTTGCTCCCAATTCAGGTTAACAATACGGTCAACACCAGCGACCAAAAAGCCCTGAGTATTACGGTTGTATTCTGTTACCAGAATATAGGCCGCGGACAAGTCTTCAAGGCGTTTACCGCCGGTGGCCTGGCTCATATCAATAACCATCACCGGCACGCCGCGCAAGTGAGCAATACCCCGAACACAAGGATGTGATCCCGGCATTTCGGTTAAGTCCGGACATTGGATCACTTCACGAACTTTAAACACGTTAATACCAAAGCGCTGAGAGCCATTCAGGCGAAACAACAATAACTCTAACCTGTTTTGCCCAACCAGATTGGTACGCTGGTTGACTGATGCCATTAAATTACTCATTACTCTCAACCTCTTGCCAATGTGCTGACTATTATGTCCGAAGCAGATACGAACGTCGCTGTTATTTTTACTCAGCGGCTTTTTCACCGCGAAGCATTAAGAAATGCCTCTACAGAGTTAATCATAGGCGACTATAGCTAATCGTCTAGTGCCGGGCAATAAATGCTGACACCGGCGCTGTATCCCGGCATCAGTTACAGCACATTATTGTGCATCGGGTTGTTGCTCAGGTGCTGCCAGTGCGAAAGCTGCAAGCTGCTGACAATGGTGGTGAATAGCAGAAATGATGGGGTAAGCCGTCATATCCAATGCGAAGCGCTGCGCATTGTATACCTGAGGTACCAGGCAGATATCGGCCAGGGTTAGCGTATCAGCAAAGCAATACTGCCCTGCACTGCGCCTTAAGCGTTGTTCCAGCGCGTTAAAGCCGGTATGCAACCAATGCTGGATCCAGGCGGTTTTTGCCTCATCCGTCAGCGCCAGCGAACCGCTAAGGTACTGCAGTACGCGCAGGTTGTTCAGCGGATGAATATCACAGGCGATATCCAGTGCCAATGCCCGCACTTTGGCTTTGGCAGCCGGGTCCTGTGGTAGTAACGCCGGTACCGGGTACATCTCTTCCAGATATTCAATAATCGCCAGTGATTGATTCAGGCTGATATCGCCATCGGTAAATGTTGGTACCAGCTCTGCCGGGTTCAATGCTTTGTAGCTATCGCTGTGTTGTTCGCCGCCGTTTTTAACCAGATGCACCGGCAGATTTTCAAAGCTCAGCTGTTTTAAATTCAGCGCTATACGCACCCGATAAGCCGCAGATGAGCGCCAGTAACCGTAGAGTTTCATTGTCATCCTTAAGATACCCTGCTTTGAATTCGCGGCTGCTGCGTACATTTTTTCTGCGACACGCCGTAAACCCATCCCTGGGGGCTCGTCTCAGGCCATCCGGGCCTTCAACGGTCGCAGAAAAAAGTACATCCGCATCCGCTTACTATCGCTTAAGCTTTATACTGCACAACTTGCTGGTCAATGGCACCAAAGATGCTGTTGCCCTGTGCGTCCAGCATTTCCATCCGGATAGTATCGCCAAACTTCATAAAGGCAGTAGACGGCTTACCGTCACGAATGGTTTCTATCATGCGGATTTCAGCAATACAGCTGTAACCTACGCCGCCTTCATCAACCGCAGTACCGTGTTCAGTGCCCTGCTTATTCGATACCGTACCGGAGCCGATAACCGCACCGGCGCCTAAATTGCGGGTTTTAGCCGCATGGGCAACAAGTTGGCCGAAATCAAACGTCATATCGATACCGGCATTGGGCTTACCAAACAGCTTACCGTTATAGGTAGATAACAACGGCAGATGCACGCGGCCATCACGCCAATGCTCGCCCAGTTCATCCGGTGTCACCGCTACCGGGCTGAAAGCCGATGCCGGTTTAGACTGGAAAAAACCAAAGCCTTTGGCCAGCTCGTTCGGGATAAGGCCGCGCAGTGACACGTCGTTTACCAACATCAGTAAGCGGATTTTGCTGCGCGCTTCATCCGCGCTGCACGCCATTGCGACATCATCGGTAATTACCGCGACTTCACCTTCAAAGTCGATGCCATAGTCTTCGCTGACCACTTCGACATTATCACGCGGGCCGATAAAGTCATCAGAGCCGCCCTGATACATCAGCGGATCGGTCCAAAAGCTTGGTGGCATTTCGGCGTTACGCGCTTTGCGCACCAGCTCGACGTGATTCACATAAGCGCTGCCGTCGGCCCACTGATATGCCCGTGGCAGAGGTGATTCACACTGGCTTTGCTCAAACGCCATTTCGCCGTCTGCCTTACCGCTGTTCAGCGCCACGTACACCTCATTAAGCTTAGGGCTTAACTGCGCCCAGTTATCCAGTAACTGTTGCATAGTGCTTGCTATTGCCGGTACGGCTACACAGCGGCTTAAATCACGGCTAACGACTACCAGCAAGCCATCGCGGCTGCCATTTTTTAAACTTGCTAACTTCATGGTTATTCCTTTGCCTGCTGTGGTGCTACTTTCCAGCTATTCACATATTGCGGGTTTTCAGTTGCCAGTGCCGCCCCGCCCATTTCCAGCGCATCGCGGGTATCCAGCATTACCGCTACTTCATCGGTAAATTTCTTTTTGTACTCACGTCCGGCTGCAAACGCTTTCGGGTGCGGGCCATGGGTAAAACCGGCAGGGTGGAAGGTCACCATACCTTTTTCGATATTATCGCGGCTGAAAAAATCACCGGCATGGTAAAACAGCACTTCATCATAATCGTCATTGTTATGATAAAACGGTACTTTTAATGCCCCCGGATCGCTTTCAATCGGCCTGGGTACAAAGGTACACACCACAAAACGCTGCGCGACAAAAGTAGTGTGCGCCGACGGTGGTAAATGATAACGATGGCTCATCAGCGGGCGGATATCTCGCCAGTTAATGCGCATTACCGCTAAATCACCGTGCCAACCGATGGCATCCAGCGGATTATACGGATAAGTGATCACCGATACCTGACCATGCCGTTTTACTTCGACCTGCCATTGGCTTTCGCTGTACTGGGCTTTAAAAGCAGCATCAATTTTTGGCGTATCCAGCATAGCCGGGTCAAAAATAGCATGGTTACCTACCAGGCCTTTCTCCGGTAGCTGATAGCTGTCGTTGGTGGCTTCTATCAGCAGGATAAACATCGGCTCTTTTGGCTCTAAGCGCCACATAGTCGAGCGAGGGATCACGATGTAATCGCCATCGCGCACTGTCATATGGCCATAGTCGCAATACAAATCAGCGCTGCCTTCGTGGATAAACAACAGTTCATCGCCGTCGGCATTGCGCACCAACTTGCTCATATTGTCTTTAAGCCGCCAGGTGCGCATTTTACAATGCGCATTAAACAGTAAATCAGGCACTGCCCACGGCGAGTTAGTGTTGTCGACACCAATCTCATTAAAGTTAAACAGGTGTGGCCGAAGCGGGCCTTGCCAGTCGGTCCAACCGGTTGGCGCATGGCGGTGATGAAAGTGCGTGGCCGGGCCGAAAAAGCCACTGCGGCCGGTCTCGCGCTCATATATCGCCTGCTCAGGAAAATCTGCGTGCGCCTGTCTTGATACATCCCCTTCCTTTAACGGAAACGATGCCCATTTACGCATTGCTCAGCACTCCGCGCTGGATTTGATCTTCTTCGATAGACTCAAACAACGCCTTAAAGTTACCCTCGCCAAAGCCTTCGTTGCCTTTACGCTGGATAATTTCAAAGAACACCGGGCCTATTACTGTTTTGGTAAAGATTTGCAGCAAGATACCGTCTTTCATCGGTGCACCGTCGATCAGAATTCGCAGTTCGCGCAGTTGCTCTAAGTCTTCGTCGTGGCCCACTACCCGCTCGTTGACCTTGTTATAGTAGGTTTCCGGTGTTGGCATAAAATCCATACCGCGCTGACGCAGCGTGCGCACCGTTTCATAGATATTTTCTGTGGTCAGCGCTATATGCTGAATACCTTCGCCTTTGTATTCACGGATAAACTCTTCAATCTGAGATTTATCATCAGATGATTCATTAATCGGAATACGGATTTTACCGCACGGCGCTGTCATCGCCTTAGACACCAAGCCGGTTAACTTGCCTTCGATATCAAAATAACGAATTTCGCGGAAGTTACCGATGTTCTCATAGAAGCCGGCCCAAACATTCATATTGCCGCGCATTACGTTGTGGGTTAAGTGGTCTAACACTTCCAGGCCAACACCGTGTTTGGCCATGTCGAGCTGCCAGTTATCGTAATATTTAAAATCGATATCATATACGCTGCTGGCACCATAACGGTCAACAAAGTACAGCAAGCTGCTGCCAATGCCGTATACGGCCGGAATATTCAGCTCCATCGGGCCAATCTGGTTTTTATATTCTTTAGCACCGTTAGCCACAGCATGCTTTAACGCATGGGCAGCATCTTTTACCCGAAAGGCCATGGCACAAACGCTGGGGCCGTGCTCACGGGCAAATTCTTCCGCTTGCGAGTTTGGCTCAGCGTTAACAATAAAGTTGATATCGCCTTGTTTATATAACCAGGCTTGCTTAGAGCGGTGCTGTGCGACTTCGGTAAAGCCAAGCGAATGAAATAAATCTTTTAATTTCTGAATACCCTCTGCATCTGCAGCGGTATATTCAACAAATTCAAAACCATCAGTACCCAGTGGGTTTATTTTATCTAACATCTGTTTGTTCCCTGCTACGTCTTCGATGGCGCTATGATGCGCCAGCAGCAAAAAAAAGGAAGAGGGCGGCATACTACGGCGTTGACTCAGCTAACAGCTGGTTTTGTAAAGTTGGCGCTACGAAAATCAGCTTTGGCGCAAATACGATCAAAAAGGGCCGCCAAATCGCTTTGGCAGCCCTTCCGCAGTAAAGTTTTTCGCACAAAGTGTAGTTATATTTTTACACTCTTACGATTAATACCGTAATCACGCAGTTTATTGGCGATAGCGGTATGGCTTAAGCCCAGTTTTTTTGCCAACTGACGCGAGCTGGGGTAAGCCGGAAATAACTTACGCAACAGGTTAGCTTCAAAGCGTTTTACTGCTTCGTCCAGGGTGCCGTCAAAGTCCTGCTCTAAGTAACCAAAATCATTGTTGTAGCTTGGTAATTGCAAATGCTCTTTATCCAGCTCAAAGCCTTCAAGCAAGGTAATAGCGCGGTACAGTGCATTTTCTAACTGGCGCACATTACCCGGCCAGGGGTAATTTTGTAAAAAGTTGGCACAGTTATCGGTCAGTTTCGGCGCTTTGCGGCCCAGCCGCGCAGCAAAGCGGGCAATAAAAAATTCAGCCAGCGGCAATACATCCTGCTTGCGCTCGCGCAGCGCCGGCAAAGCCAGCGTCAGCACATTCAGCCGGTAGAATAAGTCTTCACGGAATTTGCCTTCCTGCACCATACCGGGCAAATCTTTTTGCGTGGTGCATATCACCCGCACATCCACTTTTACTTCATTCTCATCGGCGACACGGCGAAAACTGCCGTCCTGCAAAAAGCGGATCAACTTGGTTTGTAATGAATGCGACATCTCCCCGACTTCATCGAGAAATACCGTGCCGCCATTGGCTTGTTCGAAAATGCCTTTTTTACCCTCGGTGCTGCCGGGAAAAGCATTGCTGCCATAACCAAACAATTCAGACTCGGCCACATTGTCCGGCAAAGAGGCGCAGTTTAAGGCTAAAAAAGGTTTGCCAGAACGGCTGCTGGCCGCATGACAGGCCCGCGCCAGTAATTCTTTGCCGGTGCCGGTTTCGCCCATAATTAAAATAGGGGCGTCAAGTTGTGACATTTTTTTCGCTTCACGCACAACTTTACGCATTAAATTGCTGTGTGCCTGCAGCGTATTAAAGCTCTCCTGATCGCCTTTTTTAAACGCTACCATATGCTGGCCCAGGCGGCTCTCAGATTTTAAGTTGATAACCGCACCGGCCAGAATTTCATGCCCGGTTTCATCCGGCACCATTACCGGCAAAATGTCGGCCACAAAGCGCTTACCGTGTATTTCCAACCTTCGGGTTTGCGCCAGTACGTCATCGCCTTCTAACCAGCGCTGAAAATTAAAACCACGGACCATGCCCTGCAACGACTGACCGGCTACTGCATCGCGTTCAACAGCTAAGGCTTCAAGCGCAGCGTCGTTAATCACGGTTACATTAGCTTTAATATCTATCGCAATTAAGCCATCGGGTAAGGTACGCAGCAAAGTAGACAATTCATTATGTTCGCGCTCGGAGGGCATAAAAGCGGTGGTTTTAACGTCCTCTACACCGGTAATGCGGCGCATTTTGCTCATTAACTCCTGAAACTTCTCAAAGTTTACCGTTGGAAATGATACATACATCCGGCTTAAACCCGGATCAACTTCAATGCCGCGTAAATCCAGCTGATAACTTACCAATACATTTAATACTTCCTGCGCCAGTCCCAGCCGGTTCTGGCATTGAATTTCTAAACGCATACCGCAACGTGTCCCAAACCCAAGTAATTAAGCGCATAATACGGTATAACCTCAGCAAGAGACCAGTAGTTTTGTAAAGAAATGTGAACAAAAGACAATTGACGTGATTAATGCGACAAGCAGTAAGGCGTATGAGGCTACAGAAATTGATACGGGGGAAACAATGAGTAGCGCCGGTGCGCTACTCACAGAGCACTATCACGCAGACAGCAGGCTATCGGTTTTCGCGGCACAAATAAAATCGTTCTTGTGCAGGCCTTTAATAGAATGCGACCACCAGGTAACGGTTAATTTACCCCACTCCAGCAGCAATGCCGGGTGATGGCCTTCAGCCTCGGCCAATTCTGCTACTTTATTATGAAATGCCCACGCCAGTTTAAAGTTTTTAAACTTAAACTCACGCTCCAGTTGCAAAATACCGTCGCGGACCACAGGCGTCCAATCAGGGATTTGCCGCATCAAATCCGGCAGTTCAGCATCAGATACTTTGGGCGCATCAGCGCGGCAGGCTTCACATTGCATTGCTTTTAATTCAGACATTCTGTAATCCTAACTTGCTTGTTTTTCTTTGGGCGGAAATTTCGGCGCATGCAGCCCCAGCGCTTTGGCTTGCTCAACTAAGGCCATCATATCCAGGTGGGCAATATCAAACAGCTGATCGATGCGTTCAATCATAAAGTACACCGGCTGCATAATATCGATGCGGTACGGCGTACGCAAAACATCAACAGCATCAAAGGGTTTACGCTCCGGTACAGCAGATTCAAGTGCATAGGTGGTTTCACCTGGTGACGATAAAATACCACCACCGTAGATACGCAGGCCGTTTTCGGTGTTCAGTAAACCAAACTCTATGGTAAACCAGTACAGCCGTGCCAAATAGACACGGTCTTGCTTACTGGCGGCCAGGCCCAGCTTACCGTAAATATGGGTAAACTCGGCAAAAGCCGGGTTGGTCAGCATAGCGCAGTGGCCGAAAATCTCATGGAATACATCCGGCTCCTGCAGGTAGTCAAACTCTTCGCGGCTACGGATAAACGTCGCCACCGGAAAGCGCTTATTGGCCAGCAATTCAAAAAACTTATCGAAGCTGATTAACGCCGGTACTTCGGCGCATTCCCAACCGGTGGTGGCACGCAATACCTTGCTGACTTCTTCTAATTGCGGAATGCGATCCGTTGGCAGCTGCAGCTTGTCCAGCCCGGCCATGTACTCATCGCAGGCTTTACCTTTAATCACACTCAGCTGACGGGTGATTAGCTCATGCCAAATTTGGTTTTCTTCATCTGACCAGGCAATAACACCCTGCTCATCCGAATGACGGGAAACATATTTACTCGACTTACTCATAAACAACCTGTTGAATATTCTTTATACGGGAGTGTCCCGCTTATCTGCAGTTAAATTATTATGGCTATACAGGCAGATAATTAGTTAAAGCGGATACTAAGCGATAGCGCGGCAAGAGTTAATCTCGTTGCCGCCTAAAGTTGGCCGGCGCAGCGTAAAGTTTAGCTTACAACCTGGCTAAGCATCAGCGCTGGCGTTGCTGCATTTTATCCAGCGCCTGCGCCAAGTCAGCAATAATGTCATCAACATGCTCCAGCCCGACCGACACGCGGATTAAGCCATCACTGATACCGGCCATTTGCCGCTCTTCTGCCGTGTAAGGGCTGTGCGTCATCGACGCCGGATGTTGAATTAACGATTCGGCATCGCCCAGACTTACCGCCAGGCTAAGTAACTGACATTGGTTAATAAAATAACGGCTTTCATCCAAGCTGGCATTAAGCTCAAATGCCAACACACCGCCGGCTGCCTTCATCTGAGTGCCAATAAACTTAAAGCCCGGGTGTGACGGTAAGCCCGGGTAATACACTTCGCGCACTGCCGGGTGGTTTTCTAAAAACTCCGCCACTTTCTGTGCGTTACTACAATGGCGTTCCAGCCGCACCGACAGCGTTTTTAAGCCGCGGATAATCAGCCACGCGTCGTGCGGGCTAATGGTCGCCCCCATATCTTTTAGCGTAGTGAGTTTAATGGTTTTTATGGTGTCCGCATCAGACACGATAAGGCCGGCAACAACATCGCCATGACCATTGAGGTATTTGGTCGCACTGTGGATCACAATATCGATGCCATAGTCTGCCGGCTTTTGCAGCAATGGCGTCATAAAGGTATTGTCGATAACAGAAATCAGCTGGTGCCGGCGGCAAAAATCAGCCAAAAAGGTTAGATCCAGCACCACCATATTCGGGTTGATCGGCGTCTCGGCAAACAGCATTTTGGTATTCGGTTTAACAGCCTGCTCCACCGCCGCATGGTTTGTCATATCAACAAAGCTGACATCGATACCATAACGGGCAAACATATGGTTAAACAGCGCAAAGCTGCAACCATAAATGGCTTTACTGGCAATAAGATGATCGCCCTGTTGCAAAAATGCCATCGTACTGGCTGCTACAGCGCCCATGCCGGTTGCCGTGGCCGCAGCATCGGCCATGCCTTCCAGCGCAGCAATTTTCAGCTCGAGCTCGCGGGTGGTCGGGTTACCCAACCTGGTGTAAATATAGCCCTCAGCTTCACCGGCAAAGCGGGCTGCGCCCTGCTCAGCGTTATCGAAGATAAAGGTCGAGGTTTGGTACAGCGGTGTGGCTAAAGTACCGTGTTGATTCTTTTCTTTACCGGCATGAATACACAGGGTTTCGGCTTTTTTATTATTGTCATGCATAAAGTTACTGCTACTGAAAGTTAAAGTCGCTGTAACAAATAGCAGAAACACATAGTAATGGAAGCACGCCAGACATCTTGCAGTCCGGCGTGGCTTCAAAGCAATACACTTAACTGTCAGCTTTAGTTTGCACTGCGCCGTTAAAACGCTGTAATAACGCGCTGCTCAGCGCTTTAATACTCACTTTTGCTGTTTTTCCGGCCGGTAATGGCCGCAATTGCTGCTGTGCCAAATTACCCAACCTGGCGACCAGTAACCCGGCAATCACGCCCTGGCCGGCACGGGCAGACAGTTTTGCTGTCAGCTCACTGCCGATAACGTCCGACGCCATATCCAGCGCCAACTCTGAGCCGCCGGCCCACAACAGCGCCGCCAGCAGACGTTTTAACAACACCAAACTGCGTAATTGCCCTATAGCGCCGCCATACAACTGCGCCAGTTCACGCAGTAAACGGCTGCTGCGCCACAGCACCAGCAACATATCGGCAAGGGCAAACGGGCTGATAGCCACCGCCAGGCTGGTATCAGTTGCCGCGCGGTACACCAGTTGCTGCGCCTGTTTATCCAGCTCTGCCAGCACAAAATGTTCAAACAGTTGCAGTTGCTCTTCGTCGCTATGTTGCGGTTGCAGTGCATCTTGCCATTGCTGCAGCGCTGCGCTGATGGCGGGGCTTGACGGCAAACTGGCAGCGACCTGACGGCATAACGGCTCCGCCTCACCAAACTGCACGCTGTGGCGGATACGCTGTGCACTCTGTTGCCACTGCCGGTTACGTGCCAGCCGGCGCCACAGCTTTAACTCGCGCCATAATATTGTCGTTAACAACACAACCACCGCCGCACTGACCACACTTAGCAAAGCACCGTGCAGCACGCTGTTTTGCCAGCTTTGTTGCAGCAGCACAACCCATTGCCAAACAGATAGCAGAACTATCGTCAGCAACGTGAAGCCTGCCAGGCGCCACCACCAGTTGTTTGTCTGGCTCAGCGCTACCGGCGGCTCCGCTTTATTTACCGCGACAAAATCGTTGTCATGATAGAAACCTGCGGCTTTTAACCTTACCGGCTCCTGCTGAGCTTCTGCTGCCAGACTTTGGCGGTCAAAATGCTGCGCCGATTTTAATTCGCTCATCGTAGTTTATCTCCCAGCAAAAACTGCAATACATGATCCATCCGCACATGCCGCAGCGCTTGCCCGTCCTGCCACGGCAATGGCCGCAGCGGTATAAAATCAAATTTGTGCGCAGCAAACAGCGCACGGTCAGGCACTGTGGCCGGCACTTCCCCCGGGAAATACGTCAGCGCTTGCTGCGCCAGTCCGGTACCGCTGATGCAGGGTTGCGCCAAACCATCAACACGGACAAAACCGCTGTCACTGGCACGTATAGCGGCAATGGCCATCGCTTCTGTGGTGGCAGCCTGATATTGGCTGTGCTTCAGTGGTTGCTGCAATAATTGCTGTAGCAACAAGGTTAAGGCTTTGTGCTGCTCCGGCGTAGCATGATCAGCCTTACTGGCAGCAAACAATACTTTGCTGATTTGCGGTTTAAACAACCGGCTTAGCAGGCTGGACGGGCCATAATTAAAGCTCTGTAATATCAGCCGCAGCGCCTGCTGTAACTCTTGTGTGGCTGCGTAGCCGGCATTTAACGCCGACAAACAATCCACTAAGATCACCTGACGGTCCAGCGCAGCAAAGTAGCGCCGGTAAAACGGCTTAATCACGTGTTTGCGGTAGCTGTCGTAGTGTTGCGTTAATTTAGTGACTAACGCCGTGTTTTGCTCTGCCTGCTGCGGCAACAGCGGAAACAACTGCAACATAGGCGCACCGGCCAGCTGGCCCGGCACCAATAAACGGCCGGGCTGGTTTAAATAAGCGCCCGGCAAATCATGATATTGCTGCAACAACTGCTTATAACTGTCGGTCAGCTGCTGCACGTACAGCTCGCCGTCATTGGCTAAATCCGCGCCTTGCAACTGCTGCATAAACGGTTGTGCCAGTGCGGCACGATGCTCACGGTTGAACAATTGCCAGCTAAACTCACACCATTGCCGGTAGCTCATTTCCAGCAACGGTAAGTCCAGTAACCATTCACCGGGGTAATCAATAATATCCAGCGCTAACTCACTGTGTGACTGCAGCCGCGCGCGTAACCCTGCGGCAGCTTTATACCGCAGTTGCAATCCCAGCCGGCTGCTGCCAACGGTAGATGGCGGCCACTGTGGCGGCTGTTGTTGCAGGTACTGCAGATTTTGCTCCAGCGGAAAACGCGGCATATCCGCCAATTGTGCCGCCAGCTTCCCGCCCAGATAGCGCTGTTCACGTACTACATCGAAAAATGGCAGATTAGCCGGCTCGTCGCCCTGCGTTAATTGGTGCACCAGCGAAGTAATAAAGGCAGTTTTACCCGAGCCGCTAAGACCGGTAACGCCGAGGCGGATATGACGATCAAAGGCACGATGGGTGAGATCGTGCCGTTGTTGTTGAATTTTCTGCAATAAACTCATCAGGTTATAAATTACCCTACAGGCTGTTAAACTCGCGGTTTAACTGAAATTTCGCCGACGTAACATGACGTTCCAACTCCCTTAACCGCAGCTCCAGACCATTAAACTGCGTGGTGAGATGCTGCAGCGCATCTTTTGGCGCTTCGCCACGTTGCCACAGCCTGGTTTTTACCTCTACCACCTTCTCCGTCGCCGGGCTTAAATCAGCCGTTGCCGTAGTTTTGAAGGCGGCTTTGGACTTTTTTTCCAGTACCACCCAAGCTGCAATATATAACACTAACACCAGGCCGCCGGCACCGAGAAAGAAAGCTGATACGGTGATAATACGCACCAGCCATAATTCCCAGCCGAAGTAATCGGCGATACCGGCACAAACCCCGGCAATCTTGCCATTGGCATCGTCACGTAACAGCTCGCGTTTAGGCTTAGTCATGTTGCGACCTCCACTTCGGACTTTCTGCATCTAAAATCGCTTCCAGCGTTTTTATGCGATCGGCCATTTTCTCGGCCCTGTGCGCCAGATCGTTTAACTGCAACAACTCCTGATCCGACAAGCCTTGCCCCATTTTATTTTTGCTACGGTAATGCATGATGACCCAGATTGGCGCCACAAAAATCATAAACAAAATAAACGGGATACCAATGACTTCTGAAATTTCCATGTCGACTCCTGAACGCCTGATAATCAGGCGTTTTTATCTTTTTGTGTTACTTTAGCTTTTAATGCCGCCAGCTCATTGTCAATTTTGTCCTGAGCAGCCAGCTCAGCAAATTCGTCTTTTAAGGTTTTCTTACCTAAATCATAGGCTTCAACCTGAGCTTCCAGCGTATCAATTTTCTGCTCGTAACGCTCAAACTTATACATCGCGTCGTTAATACGGTTGCTGTCCAGGGTTTTCTTCACTTCCAGCCGTGACGCTACCGTTTTCTGGCGCATTAACATCGATTTTTGCCGCGCTTTAGCATCAGCCAGTTTTTCCTGCAGCTGACCTACTTCGTCCTGCAACTTGCCGATATGCTCATCCAGATTAGCAATATCCGCCGCCACTGACTCAGCTTGCTCTGCCGCTTTTTGCCGTTCAATTAACGCCGAACGTGCTAAATCGTCGCGCTCCTTGCTCAGTGCCAACTCAGCTTTTGCCTGCCAGTCGGTCACTTCTTCCTGTAACCGGTTAACTACGCGTTGCAGCTCTTTCTTCTCTGCAATGGTTTTAGCTGAAGATGACCGCACCTCAACTAAGGTATCTTCCATTTCCTGAATAATCAGCCGAACCATTTTTTCCGGATCTTCTGCTTTATCCAGTAAGGCGTTGATGTTTGAATTCACAATATCGGAGAAGCGTGAAAAAATACCCATAATATTTACCTCTGAATGACTGTATTAGTACGCTCTAAGCTATTCAGTTTCCTTGCCAACTTTTTTAAATGCCGTAAGATGCTGAATATAAGCTATTTTATTTATTTAGCGTTAAAGCTTCTGCTAAACAGCATTATGAAATACACTATTAATTAGCCAAATTAACCAATAAATAGTACGCCATGAGCAGAAAATACCAACAAGATAATCTGGTGGGCCAGTCTAACAGTTTTCTAAACGTGCTGGACCAGGTGTCACAAATAGCACCGTTAGACAAACCGGTATTAATTATCGGCGAACGCGGTACCGGCAAAGAACTGATTGCAGCGCGGCTGCATTTTCTGTCGCAACGCTGGGATCAGCAATACATTACGCTGAACTGTGCATCATTGAATGAAAATCTGTTGGAGAGCGAGCTGTTTGGCCATGAAGCCGGTGCTTTTACCGGTGCGGCAAAACGGCACGAGGGCCGCTTCGAACGGGCCCATGGCGGTACTTTATTTTTAGATGAGCTGGCCAATACGCCCGGCCTGGTGCAGGAAAAGCTGCTGCGGGTAATTGAATATGGCGAGTTTGAACGGGTTGGCGGCAGCCGCTCTATTAAAACCGATGTACGGCTAATTTGTGCCACCAATGAAGACTTACCGCTACTGGCGGATCAGGGCGAGTTCCGTGCTGATTTACTCGACCGGCTGGCGTTTGATGTAATTACCCTGCCGCCGATGCGTGAGCGGCGCGAAGATATTTTGCAGCTGGCAGAGCACTTCGCCATTAATATGGCCCGCGAATTAGGTTTTGAACTGTTCAGTGGCTTTAGTGAGAAAGCCAAACGGACATTATTAGACTATCATTGGCCGGGCAACGTGCGCGAGCTGAAAAATGTGGTAGAGCGCAGCGTATATCGTACCAACAACGCCTATGTGCCGGTACACGATATTCAGCTGGACCCGTTTGAGTCGCCGTTCAGACCCAAACAGCGCATTAAGGCGGCACGGGCACCATTGCATAGCGCAAGTGAAAGCCAGGCTGCTGCACCAACAGTAACCAAAGGTGCCGCAGCAACAGATCAAACCAAACCGCATCAGGTCGATTTTAGCGAGGTGCAGGACTTTAAAACCCTGTCGCAGGATTTTGAAGTTAACTTAATTAAACAAGCATTGGCTGCCAGCCAGTTTAACCAGAAAAAGACCGCTGAATTGCTCAACCTGACCTATCATCAATTACGTGGTTATATGAAAAAATATCAACTATTGGAAAGCCAGCAAGCATGAAACTGCAATGGGGTTGGCTGTCACCGTCGGGGCATAGCCGCAGTACTTTGACATTCCTGCTGGCCGGCGTTACAACTCTGGCAGGCTGTCAACCCAACTTACCCGAAACGGTGCGCAGTGGCCTGGTATATTGCTCGGAAGGCTCGCCCGAGTCATTTAATCCGCAATTGGTAACATCCGGCACCACCATTGATGCTATCAGCCAGCAACTGTATGACCGCTTGCTGGATATTGACCCTGAAAATGGCGAACTGATCCCCGGCCTGGCAGAAAGCTGGCAAGTCAGTGAAGACGGCAAAACATACCGCTTCAGGTTACGCAGCGATGTGCAGTTTCATCAAACTGAATATTTCACCCCCGGCCGGCCACTGAATGCGCAGGATGTGCTGTTTACCTTTAACCGTATTATGCAAACCGGTCATCCTTTTCATTATCAGGGTGGCGGCAACTATCCGTTTTTTCAGAGCGTTGCCTGGGCCTCTCTGGTCGAGAAGGTTGTCGCTGAAAGCACAGACAGCGTGCGCTTTGAACTAAGCCGGCCGGACAGTTCATTTTTATCCAACCTGGCTACCGATTTTGCTGCTATTTTATCAGCCGAATATGCTGAACAATTACTGGCTGCCAACACCTTATCGCGCATGGACAGTCACCCGGTAGGTACCGGACCTTTTCGCTTCAAAGAGTACCAAAAAGATGTGCTAATCCGTTATTACCGGCATAAGAACTACTGGCGCGAACCGGCCAAACCTGACCAACTGGTAATTGATATAGTGCCGAACAATGCCAGACGGATGGCGAAATTATTTACCCATGAATGTGATGTGGTCGCCTTCCCCCGCGTAGCCGAGCTAAAGCTGATTAGCCAGCGTCCTGACGTCGATGTACAGGAAAGCACCAGCATGAATGTCGGCTTTTGGGCTTTTAACACCAGCAAAGCACCGTTTGACAACGCCAAAGTACGCCGGGCGCTGGCCTATGCGATAAACCGTGAGGCCATTTTACAAGCCGTATACTTTGGCCATGCCACTGCGGCAAACTCAGTGTTACCGCCCACCTCCTGGGCCTACAACCCGGATCTACCGGTGCAGCAATATGACCCGGCCATTGCCAAAGCCCTGTTGCAAGAAGCCGGTTACCCGAATGGCTTTAGCATGGATATTTGGGCTATGCCGGTGCAACGGCTGTACAACCCTAACGCCCTGAAAATGGCGGAGCTGATGCAAGCCGATTTAGCCCAAATCGGCGTCAGAGCCAGTATAGTGTCCTACGAGTGGAACAGCTTTCGCCGTAAGTTAAGTGATAACGAACACGACTCAGTGTTAATTGGTTGGTCGGCCGACAATGCCGACCCGGATAACTTTTTCCGCCCGCTGCTAAGCTGCAGCGCGGCGCAAACCGGTACCAACCGTGCCAACTGGTGTGACGAAAATTTCGACCGTCTGATAAGCCAGGCCTTGCTCACCGCAGATCAAAAACAGCGCCGCAGTTACTATATGGCGGCACAACAGTATTTGGCGGAGCAAATGCCGTTATTGAGTATTGCCCACTCACAACGTTTTCAGGCCATTAACAGTGATATTAAGGGCGTGCAGATTAACCCGTATGGCGGTATCGCACTGGCTGGTGCGATAAAGGACATTAAATGACGTTATATTTACTGCGCCGCTTATTTTTGCTGGCTTTTGTGTTGCTGGCACTGAGTTTACTGGCTTTCAGTCTGGCCTATATGTTTCCCGGCGATATGCTGCAAAACCTGACCGGGTTGCGCTATATCGCTCCGGAGCAAGTTGCGGTGCTAACCGCAGAGTACCGGCTGGATCAAGGCTATCTGGCACAATACATCGCCTATTTACAGCGTATTCTAAGCGGTAATTGGGGATTGTCATTTGCCAGCCAACAGCCGTTATTGCAGGAAATAGGCTTACTGTTGCCGGCCACACTGGAACTGGCTGCATACGCCCTGCTTATTTCATTTTTTGCCGGTATTCCGCTGGGCATTATTGCAGCGGTAAAGCCGGAGGGCGTGATCAGCAAAGGTATTTCTGCGCTGGCAATAACCGGCTACTCGATGCCGGTATTCTGGTGGGCATTGTTGCTTATTATGCTGTTTTCGCTTGGTTTAGGTTGGCTGCCAACCGCCGGCAGAATCGGAGTGCTGTACGAGGTAAAACACGTTACCGGTTTTATGTTAATAGACATTTTATTGTCAGACAGCGCACACCGTAACGATGCCCTGCTTAATGCGCTGCGCCATATGCTGCTGCCGACCCTGGTGCTGGCAACCTACCCGACAACGGTGATGATACGTTTTACCAAAGATTCCATGCTGGAGGTGTGGGAGCAAAGTTATATAAAAACCGCCCGCGCTAAAGGCTTAAACCGCCTGCAAGTGCTGTACCGTCATGGTTTGCGCAATGCACTGCTGCCGGTGATCCGCCAAATTGGCTTGCAATTCAGTACCCTTATTACGCTGGCGATGATTACCGAAGTGATTTTCTCCTGGCCCGGCATTGGCCGCTGGTTAATCGACAGTATTTATCAGCGTAATTATCCGGCTATCCAGGCCGGACTGCTGGTAATTTCCACCCTGGTGATCAGTGTAAACATGCTGACAGAAATCTTGCATACGTTATTTAACCCGTTGGCAAGGAAGCGCTGAAATGGCACGATTTCGTTTATTAGCTGATGAACATCAGGCCCGCTCGCCACTCTGGCAGTTGTGGCGCGAATTTGCCCGACAGCACAGCGCTGTGGCTGGCCTGGCATTGTTTTCGGCTTTCTTTGTACTGGCAATCATAGCGCCATTACTCACGCCGCACGCGCCTTATCTGCAAAATGACAACCTGCTGCTGTTGCCACCGTCCTGGTCTGAGCTGGGCCTGGTGCAATATCCGTTTGGTACCGATGATTTAGGCCGTGATATGTTTTCGCGGTTTCTGGTTGGTACGCGTTATACCTTTGGCATAGCCGTAATTACCGTACTGGGCGCACTGATTGCCGGCTTGTTGCTCGGTACGCTTGCCGGTATGAGTAGAGGCGTAAAATCCAGTGTATTTAACCATATCCTTGATTTAGCTCTGACGATTCCTTCGTTACTGCTGGCAATTATTATTGTCGCCATCCTTGGCCCGGGCCTGCTAAACACCATCTGGGCGATTATGTTGGCGTTACTACCGCAATTTGTGCACGGCGTGCGTAATGCCATTGCCGAACAGCTGAACCAGGACTATGTTATTGCCTACCGGCTGGATGGCGCCAATAACCTGCAGGTATTTCGCCGTATTATTCTGCCGAATATCTGGGAGCGGCTTACCGTAACAGCCACTATGGCGTTATCTACCGCTATTTTGGATATAGCGGCGCTGGGCTTTCTCGGCCTGGGTGCCCAGGCGCCCACGGCAGAATGGGGCGCGATTATTGCCGATTCACTCGACCTGATCTATGTCGCCCCCATCGGCGTGGCTTTGCCGGGCTTGTTAATTTTTTTAGCGGTGTTATCGGTAAACCTGGTGGGTGATGGTCTGCGCACCGCAGTGAAAAAACGGCGGGAAAACTAATGCTGTTACTCGACATTAAAAATCTGACCATAGAGCTCAAGACACCGGATGGCATGATCCGTGCCGTTGATCGGGTGAGCCTGAGCTTGCGCGAAGGCGAAACGCGCGGTCTGGTCGGCGAGTCAGGCTCCGGCAAAAGCCTGATAGCCAAAGCCATCGTCGGCGTATTAAATAAACGCTGGCAGGTAACCGCTGATCGGTTCAGTTGGCGCGGTAAGGACTTGATGAACCTGCCGTACGAGCAACAACGAAAAATCATCGGCCGCGATATCGCGATGATTTATCAGGAACCCAGCCGCAGCCTCGACCCAACCGCCGCCATCCTCGATCAGTTGGAAGAGGCGATACCGGATAATTTGTTGGACGGCCCCTGGTGGAAGCGCAGTTACCTGCGCCGGCGTAAAGCCATAGCGCTACTGCATAAAGTAGGTATTCGTGATCATCAGGCCGTATTGCAAAGCTACCCTTACCAGCTGTCTGAGGGTATTTGCCAGAAAATCATGATTGCAATGGCCATTGCCAAGAATCCTAAGCTGTTGATTGCAGATGAACCCACCACAGCACTGGAAAGTACCACTCAGGCGCAATTATTTCGTCTGCTGGCCAGTTTCAATCAGTTAAAAGGCATGTCGGTGCTGCTGATCAGTCATGAGTTGGAAAGCATCGCCCGCTATACCCAAAGCCTCAGTGTGCTGTATTGCGGCCAGTTGGTTGAAGCCGGCGAAACCGCCGCTATTCTGAAGCAGCCATTTCATCCTTATACCCATGCATTAATCAAAAGCGTGCCGGAATTTCAACCGGATCTGTTGGCCAAAACGCCATTGTATGCGCTGCCCGGCAGCATTCCGGTGCTGCAACATCTGCCGATAGGTTGCCGGTTAGGACCGCGATGCCCTAATGCGCGCAAAGAATGTGTAAAAACCCCTGCGCTGGAGCGTTTGCAAAACCACTATTTCAGCTGCCATTTCCCTCTAACCGGAAAAACAGAATCATGAGCCTGCTGCTTGAAGTTAAACATTTAAGCAAAACCTACCGTAAGCAAACCGGCTTATTTCGCCAACGCAGTGTCACCGCATTGGACAACATCAGTTTTAGCCTGGCGGCAGGAAAAACGCTCGCCATTGTCGGCGAAACCGGCTCCGGTAAAAGTACCCTGGCAAAATTGTTGGTGGGTATCGAAAAGCCGGACCAGGGCGATATATTTTTGGGTGGTACAGCGGTGAAGATCAGTAATTACCGCCAATATAATCATGTGATCCGGTTTATTTTTCAGGATGCAGCAAAATCGCTTAACCCACACCAGAAAATCGGCCAAATGCTGGACGATGTATTACACTTCAGCACTATTTTGGACCCACAGCAGCGCAAACAGAAAATTAAGCACACGTTAAAGCAATTGGGCTTGTTAGACGAGCACGCGGATTACTATCCGCATATGTTTTCCGGCGGCCAGCTGCAGCGTGTTGCTTTAGCCCGCGCCCTTATTCTTGATCCGAAACTGCTGATCCTGGATGAAGCGTTAACCGCGCTGGATCCGACACTGCGGGCACAAATGGTTAACCTGTTACTGCAACTGCAACAAAGCTCCGGGCTGGCGTATTTATTAATCACCAACCACCTGCGGCTGGTAAAGCACATTGCCGACGACTTGCTGGTGCTGCATCAGGGCAAGCCGCTGGACTATGGCACAACCGCCAGCGTGTTTGCCAACCCCGCACACGATTACACCCGCAAACTGATTAACAGCGCACTGACATAAAAAAACCGTGGCAAGCCACGGTTTTTTAAACGTCGTTTAGACGAACGCCTTACAGCTGTTCTTCAGTTTGTGTCGCACGCAGGTTACGGCTGATTTTAGCGTCAGCTTTTAACGCTGCAATAACCGCCCGATAAGCCTGGTCGGCTTGCTGCTCTGCCAAACGCTCTAATTGCGCCGGCTCCGGTACAGCTGTTACGTCAGTATCTTTTACCGCCAATACTGATACCAAAGCCGCATCACCGTTGGCAAGACTAACTATTTCTACAGCCGGTTTATCTTGCGGCCGCGGCATAGCAAAGGCTTTAGCACGGATTTCAGCATCTAAGGTACCGCCAAAGCGCGGCGTATTCATTGCCTGCTGCAGCTCAACACCTGAGGCTGTAGCTTGTTCCGCCAGGCTACTGTCTGTAAGTTGCGCCAGCATTGCTTGTGCCTGCTGTTTTGCTAACAGAGCACTTTGCTCTGCCCGCACCGCCATTTCAACCTGTGCTGTTACTTCTTCCAGCGTCTGAGTGCGTGCAGGTTGATACTCTTTTACCCGAACCACAATAGCGCGCCCTCTACCCAGTTCAATCAACTCACTGTTCAAACCTTCCTGAATAAAACCGGCGTCAAACAGTTTGTTCATTACCAGTGGCTCTGACAGTGGCTCTGTTGCTTCAGAACGGCTGAACAAGGGTGTAGATACTACTTTCATATCTACCGCCGCTGCAGCGTCTTCCAGAGTGTCAGGCACTTCAAAGCTTACTTCAGCTAAACGCTGCTGCAATTCGTAAAAGGCGGCGCTGGCCCGTTCCTGCGAAATACGCTGAGCGATCTCTGCAGAGACTTCAGCTAACGGCTGTTGTTGCGCCGGCTCTAACTCCACCAGCTTAATAATGTGGTAGCCATAGGCACTTTTTACCACCGGGCTTAAAGCGCCAACCTCAGTCATACCAAATGCCACGCGTTCGAACTCTGCGTCCATATCGCCGGCCGCCAGCCAGTCCAACACACCGCCGTTTTCTGCTGAAAAGGTATCTGCAGACTCAGCCTTCGCTAACTCAGCGAAATCCGCACCGGCTTTTAACTGTGCCAACAAGGCCTCAGCCTGCGCTTTCACATCGCTGTCGTCCTGTTCAGACTCCAGCATAATATGCGCAACCTGGCGGCGCTCTTCGCGACTAAAACGGGCTTTATTGGCTTCGTAGTACTGCGCTATTTCTCCGTCAGTAACATCAACAGCGGCGCTTAAGTTGTCAGCTGAAATTTCGATATATTCCACAGCCACTTTCTGCTCAGTTTCAAACTCAGCCAGGTTGGTAGTGTAGTAGTCCTGTAGCATTTGCTCAGTCAGCTCAACCTTGCCGGCAAAATCTGTCGCGGCAAAACGCACAAAGGCTACATCGCGCTGTTGCTGTTGTAGCTTTAACAACAACTGCATTTCTTTAGCGGTAGCAAACTCGCTTCCCAGTAAACCAATTAACAGCTGATTACGTGACATCTGCTCACGCATATATTCACGAAACTGCTCCGGCTGATAACCGGCCTGACGTAACAACGCGATATAACGCTCATTGTTAAATTGGCCGTCTACCTGAAATTCTGTCATTTCACGTATAGCGTCACGCACCTGGTCGTCGCTAACGCGCAAGCCAAGCTCTGCCGCAAATTGTTTTTGTAAGGTTTCGTCAATCAAGCGCTCCAGCACTTCACTGCGAAAATTATTCATATAAGTCGTATCAGCAGCCATCACAGCATACATTTCGCCAAACTGCTGTTGCATGCGGGCACGTTCATTCTGAAACGCCTGATCAAAATCTGCGCGACTGATTTTTTCGCCGTTAACTTCAGCTACGTTGGTCTCAGCCGGAGTACTTAAATAACTGCCAACACCCGCAAGGGCGAATGTCAGGATCACTAAGCCTAAAATAGACTTGGCAACAACTCCCTGAGAGCCTTCTCTGATTTTTTCTAACATCTTAGTGCTATCTCTCTATTCAACGTTAAGCGGCCAAAAGGCAACGCACGCAACATTAGCGTTACCGTAAAAAAAAACGCATCTTAACAGATGCGCTTTTTTTAGAGAAGCCTTGGAAGCCTGCGGTTACTACTTTGCGTAACCCTGATGCACACTATACCCTGTTCAGGTATCGGTTTATCATTACGCTTCCAAACTGACGCTTGTCGTAAGACAAAACGCCAGATTAGTTACAAGCGTCTTTTAACGCTTTACCAGGCTTGAAAGAAGGAATTTTCGCAGAAGCGATTTGAATAGTAGCACCGGTTTGTGGGTTACGGCCGGTACGGGCTGCACGCTCACGTACGCTGTAAGTACCAAAACCAACCAACGCTACAGAGTCGCCTTCTTTCAGTGCTTCGGTAACAGCATCAATGAACGAATCTAAAGCACGACCTGCTGCCGCTTTAGAAATGTCTGCACCAGCAGCAATTTTGTCGATAAGTTGAGACTTGTTCACAATATCATCCCCTTCAATTGTTATTATTTTCAACAACTACACTTCATTAGTCCTGTAAGTGAGCCTCATCGTTATAACAAGCATTTTTGGGGCTTGCAAGCAAAAGAAGCAACAAAACTAACAATTCTTGCTTTGACTGCAGCCCTTGTATAACAAGGGCTTGGTCGAAACTTTCCATAACTTAGCACAGCCAACGGGAATGAAAAGCCCCTATGCAGGATTTTTTTCCGTTTTTTTGCTTTTTGCTGGATTTTTTACCGTTTCACCCACAGAAACACGCTCTAAAGGCTCTTGTAATGCCAATTCCAGCACTTCATCTATCCATTTTACCGCGCAAATTTCGATGTCACCTTTAACATTATCAGGGATATCTTTTAAATCACGCACGTTGTCGTGCGGAATAAGTACCCGCTTAATGCCACCGCGGTGTGCTGCCAACAGCTTTTCTTTTAAGCCGCCAATCGGCAATACTTCACCACGTAGGGTAATTTCACCGGTCATGGCGACATCAGCCCGCACCGGGTTACCGGTTAAGCTCGATACCAACGCCGTTACCATACCGATACCGGCACTGGGGCCATCTTTTGGTGTGGCACCTTCCGGCACATGCACGTGAATATCACGCTTCTCGTAAAAGTCTTCATTAATACGCAGGCCGGCAGCGCGGCTACGCACCACTGTCATCGCGGCCTGAATCGACTCTTTCATCACATCACCCAGTGAACCGGTAAAGGTCAGCTTGCCTTTACCCATCACAGAGGCAGCTTCAATGGTCAGTAAATCACCGCCCACTTCTGTCCACGCTAAACCGGTAACCTGGCCAATACGGTTGCTGTCTTCGGCTTTGCCGTAATCATAGCGCTGCACCCCAAGGTACTCTTCCAGATTTTGCTGGTTAATCACCACCTGAGTTAAGCCTTTAGTCAGCAAAATTTGCTTCACCGCTTTGCGGCACAGTTTGGAGATTTCGCGCTCTAAACTACGCACCCCGGCTTCACGGGTGTAATAGCGGATAATGCCGATAATGGCACTGTCTTCGATCACGATTTCACTGGCTTTTAAGCCGTTACGGCCCACTTGCTTGGTGATAAGATGCTGCCTGGCGATATTCAGCTTTTCATCTTCGGTATAGCCGGCCAGACGGATCACTTCCATCCGATCTAACAATGCCGCCGGAATATTCAAGCTGTTAGAGGTAGCAAAAAACATCACATCGGATAAATCGTAATCGACTTCCAGGTAGTGATCACTAAAAGCGGTGTTTTGCTCCGGATCTAACACTTCCAATAAAGCTGCCGCCGGATCACCCCGAAAATCTGATGCCATCTTGTCAATTTCATCAAGCAGGAACAGCGGGTTACGCACGCCTACTTTGGCCATTTTCTGGATAATTTTGCCAGGCATAGAGCCGATGTAAGTACGACGATGGCCGCGAATTTCAGCTTCGTCGCGCACGCCGCCCAGCGCCATACGTACATATTTACGTCCGGTCGCTTTAGCAACCGACTGCCCTAATGAGGTTTTACCCACACCCGGCGGGCCAACCAAACATAAAATCGGGCCTTTAAGCTTATTTACCCGTTGTTGTACGGCTAAATACTCAACAATGCGCTCTTTTACTTTTTCCAGGCCGTAGTGGTCGGCATTAAGGATTTGCTCTGCCGCCGCCAAGTCTTTTTTCACCTTGCTGCGCTTTTTCCACGGTACATTCGCCAGCCAGTCAATATAGCTGCGCACCACGGTAGCTTCAGCTGACATCGGCGACATCATCTTCAGCTTTTGCAGCTCGCTGCGCGCTTTGTCTGTTACGTCTTGCGGCATTTGCGCCTGATCAATTTTTTTGCTCAGGGTTTCAAACTCGTCCGGCGCATCTTCCAGCTCACCCAGCTCGCGTTGAATGGCTTTCATTTGCTCATTCAGATAATACTCGCGCTGGCTCTTTTCCATCTGTTTTTTCACACGGCTACGAATACGGCGCTCTACCTGCAGAATGTCAATTTCACTCTCCATCATCGCCATCAGGTATTCAAGCCGCTCGGTAACGTCGAAGATTTCCAGCACCTTTTGCTTATCTTCTACTTTTAGCGGCATATGGGCTGCCATGGTGTCGGCCAGCCGTGCCGGCTCATCAATACCGCTCAGCGCCGTTAATACTTCCGGCGGGATCTTTTTATTCAGCTTGATATAGCCTTCAAACTGATTAATTGCCGAACGCAAAAACACTTCCTGTTCACGGCTGTCTACTTCAGCGGTTTCAATAATATCCACATAAGCCGCAAAGGCTTTATCGGTCTCGGTAAACTCCGCCAAACGGGCACGACGGCTACCTTCGACCAATACCTTAACGGTACCGTCAGGCAGTTTCAGCAGTTGTAAAATGGTGGCAACGGTGCCTACTTCATACAAGTCAGTAGCAGCAGGGTCATCCAGGGTGGCATCTTTTTGTGCTACCAGAAAAATTTGTTTGTCGTTTTCCATAGCCGCATCAAGGCACTTAATCGATTTCGCCCGCCCGACAAACAGTGGAATAACCATATGGGGATAGACGACGACGTCGCGCAGTGCCAGTACCGGCATATGCAAACGTTCAGCATGTTCTGATGTCATTGATTCTCTCTCGAAATTAGTTACTGCAGGCGCGAATATGTTTCAGTATATGGGGTTCATTTTAAAAACTTCAATTACATATACGAAAAAGGAGCTGATTCAGCTCCTTTTTTTCTTTCGCGACGGCTTAATGAGATTCTGCCGCGACCGGCTCGCTGCTTTGATAGATCAGGATAGGGTCTGTTTCACCACGGATCACGGTTTCATCTACCACTACCTTGGTAACGTCCTGCATTGAGGGCAATTCGTACATGGTATCCAGTAATACACCTTCAACAATAGACCGCAGACCACGGGCACCGGTTTTACGCTCCATGGCCTTTTGCGCTATGGCTTTAAGGGCATCTTCGCGGAATTCCAGCTCGACATCTTCCATGGCAAATAACGCAGCAAATTGCTTAACCAGGGCGTTCTTCGGCTCGCTGAGAATTTGCACCAACGCAGCTAAATCCAGCTCGGTTAACGTCGCCACTACCGGCAAACGACCGATGAATTCCGGAATTAAGCCGTACTTCACCAAATCTTCCGGTTCTACATCGCGGAACGATTCGCTTAAACTACGCGTGCTTTCTTTACTGCGTACTTCAGCACCAAAACCAATGCCGGAGCCTTTGGCACAGCGCTGCTCGATCACTTTGTCTAAACCGGCAAAAGCACCACCACAGATAAACAATATTTTGGAGGTATCTACCTGCAAAAATTCCTGTTGCGGATGCTTGCGACCGCCTTGTGGCGGCACTGAGGCAACCGTGCCTTCAATCAGCTTCAACAGGGCTTGCTGTACGCCTTCACCTGACACATCGCGGGTAATCGACGGGTTATCTGACTTACGGGAAATTTTGTCAATTTCATCAATATAAACGATACCACGCTGCGCTTTCTCAACATCGTAATCACATTTTTGCAGCAACTTCTGAATAATGTTTTCGACGTCTTCACCGACATAACCGGCTTCAGTCAAGGTGGTGGCATCGGCCATGGTGAAAGGCACATCCAGTAACCGCGCCAGGGTTTCTGCCAGCAGGGTTTTACCGCTACCGGTTGGACCGATCAGCAAAATATTGCTTTTACCCAGCTCGACGTCTTGCTTGTGCTGGGCATTACGCAGGCGTTTATAGTGGTTATATACCGCCACTGCCAGTACTTTCTTGGCGTGTTCCTGGCCGATAACGTAATCATCAAGATGAGCACGAATTTCACGTGGTACCGGTAATTTATCGGCATCGCGTTTCGGGGAAATATCTTTAATTTCCTCACGGATGATGTCATTGCATAAATCTACGCATTCATCACAAATATATACCTGTGGGCCTGCAATCAACTTACGCACTTCATGCTGTGATTTGCCACAAAAAGAACAGTACAACAGTTTACCGTTCTTATCGCCGTCAGTGCGGTGATCAGACATGTAACTACCTCTTTCACTACGGTGCCGCTCTGTGATGCAGAGCGGCCAATATGATTACTTCGTTTCTCTATTGGTTAATATGGCATCTACCAGGCCATATTCCAAGGCTTGCTGCGCACTTAAGAAATTATCACGTTCGGTATCTTTACATACCTGCTCATAGGTTTTACCGCTGTGTTCAGCCATCAGACGGTTTAATTTCTCTTTAATGCTTAAAATTTCACGGGCATGGATTTCAAAATCGGTCGCCTGGCCCTGGAATCCACCTAACGGCTGGTGGATCATTACGCGGGCATTGGGTAAACAGTAGCGCTTACCTTTAGTACCACCGGACAATAAAAATGCGCCCATACTCGCCGCCTGGCCTACACAGACAGTGGCAATATCAGACTTGATATAACGCATGGTGTCGTAAATTGACAAGCCTGCAGTTACTGAGCCACCCGGCGAATTAATATAAATATAGATGTCTTTTTCAGGATTTTCTGATTCTAAGAACAATAATTGCGCCACAATCAGGTTAGCCATGTGGTCTTCCACCTGACCGGTTAAAAATATTACCCGCTCTTTTAACAGACGTGAGTAGATATCGAACGAGCGTTCACCTTTGGCGGTTTGCTCAATAACGATTGGTACCAGAGCGCTTACTATGTCATTCAAATGTTGCGGCATAGACATATTATAGGGTTCCCTCTAAATGGCTGGGTTTTGCTGTTGCAGAAAATAAAATGGCCCGAACTGTTGTCCGAGCCATTAAAGCCGTCAAGCCCAAATAAGTCAACGTTAGTTGGCAGCTTGCGGGTTCATTATCTCGTCAAAAGCCGCTTTTTGCTCAGTAACTTTAGCACCGGCTAAAATTACTTCGATGGCCTGCTCTTCCAGAGCCACATTGCGCATGCTTTGTAACAGCTCTTTATTGCTGTTGTAGTACTGTACAACTTCTTGCGGGTCTTCATAAGCAGAAGCGACAGTTTCAATTAACGCCTGAACTTTTTTGTCATCTACTTTCAGTTCATTAGTTTTGATCACTTCGCCCAGTAGCAGACCTACTTTAACGCGATCTTTTGCCTGCTCTTCAAACAATGACGCCGGTAACTCAGGTAATTGCTTTGGATCGACGTTGTTGCCAAAACGCTGCAGTGCCTGCTTACGTAACACTTCAACTTCGCCTTTGATCAGTGCTTGTGGCACGTCAACGTCGTTATTGGCCAGTAAACCTTTAATCACCTGCTCTTTTACTTTAGCTTTGATGTTCTGGTTTAACTCGCGCTCCATGTTTTTACGCACTTCAACTTTCAGCGCATCAATGCTGGCCGTTTCCAGACCAAACAAAGCAGCAAACTCGTCGTTCAGTTCAGGCAGTACTTGCTGCTCTACAGTGTTCACGGTTACCGCGAAGCTGGCAGCTTTACCTTTTAAGTTTTCAGCATGGTATTCTTCCGGGAAAGTAACATCTACTGTTACCTGCTCACCGGCTTTTTTGCCGACGATGCCATCTTCAAAACCCGGGATCATCCGGCCCTGGCCCAGTTCTAAGGTAAAGTTAGTGGCTTTTCCGCCTTCAAACTCTTCACCGTCGATAGAACCAACAAAATCAATGATTACGCGGTCACCGGTAGCGGCTTTGCCTTTTTTGGCTTCCCACTTGGCATGTTGCTTACGCAGAGTGTCCAGCATCTTGTCTAAGTCGGCGTCGGCGATCTCTACAACCGGCTTATTTACTTCAACTTTATCCAGGTTTTTAACTTCAACTTCCGGATACACTTCGAAGGTAGCTTTAAATTCTAAATCTTTGCCCTGCTCCAACTGGCCGGGTGCAAAAGTAGGTGAACCGGCAGGCGTCAGTTTGTTGGCAATAATGGCATCATAAAAATGACGCTGCATTTGCTCACCAGCCACTTCCTGTAATACCGCCAGGCCATAACGCTTCTGGATCAATGATACCGGCGCTTTGCCCGGACGGAAACCGTCGATACGCTGACGCTTGGCCAGATCACGTAAACGGCTTTTTACTTCTGTATCAATTTTGTTGGCCGGAACAGTGATCGTTAATTGGCGCTCTAAACCCTGAGTGGTTTCCACAGAAACTTGCATCTTGTTACCTCAAATTCAAAAACAGGCGTGTAATTGACGCCTTACTGGTGTGATCTGGTATCAAAACGCAGCACTGAACCAGACCTGTTATAAAATAGGACGCGGCATTATAGCGGGCTAAATGTCCGACGTCGAGCCCTTAACCATACTGCCGGCAGCCACTGCGCAGACAAATAAAAAAACGCAGTGTAGTCAATAAATTACTATTGCTACGCTGCGTTTTTTGCTGTGGTTTTTACGCTTAACTGCGGGTTTGGCCGCTACCGGTTACCACATATTTTTCGGTGGTTAACGCTTCCAGCCCCATAGGGCCATAAGCATGCAACTTACTGGTAGAAATACCAATCTCAGCACCTAAGCCCAATTCGCCACCATCAGAAAAACGTGACGAGGCATTGTGCATTACCACGGCGGAGTCTACCTGACGGATAAAGCGCTCTGCATTGGCTTGGTCACCGGTACAGATAACCTCGGTATGCTGGCTGCCGAACCGGTCAATATGCGCCATGGCCGCCTCCATATCGTCAACCACTCTGATGGCAATTTCCGGCGCCAGATATTCCTGGCCAAACTCATCATCCGCTATCGGCTGTGCCTGGTTAAAGTAACCGATACTTTGGCTGCAGGCATGCACGATAACATCGTGCTGCGCCAGGGCATTGGCCACCAGCGGCAGAAAATCGGCCGCAATATGCTTATTAACCAACAAGCCTTCCAGCGCGTTACACACGCCCGGGCGCTGCACTTTACCGTTAAGCAACAAACCCAGTGCCATGGTTAAATCGGCACTTTGATCAACATACAGGTGGCATACGCCTTTGTAATGCTGAATAACCGGAATACGGCTATGCTCGGTAACAAAGCGGATTAAACCCTCGCCGCCGCGCGGAATAACCAGGTCGATATACTTATCTTGCTTTAACAACGCCAGCATTAAATCGCGGTCCGGGTCCGGCACTATACTGATCACCTCATCCGGCAAATCATGCTCACGCAGCGCTTGTTGCATTGCTGCCGCTATCGCCAGGCTGGTTTGTATCGCTTCCCGGCCGCAGCGCAAAATAACTGCGTTGCCCGATTTAAAGCACAAGGCACCGGCATCAGCTGTAACATTAGGCCGCGCTTCGTAAATCATACAAATAACGCCAAGTGCTATACGGCGCTTTTCAATATTAATGCCATTGGGCCGCTGCTCAATATGACGCGTCGCGCCGACAGGGTCCGGCAGCGAAATAATCTGCTCTATGGCTTTAGCCATCGCATCTATACGGTCGTTATTCAGCGTCAACCGGTCCAGCATGGCAGCACTGGTGCCGTTGGCACTGGCTGTGGCCACTTCATCTTTATTCGCGTTTAAAATAGCCGGACTGGCTGCGCGAATATGGTTAGCCATACTTTGCAGCACAAAATTCTTTTGTTCGGTGGTTAAGTTCGCCACAGCTTTTGCTGCATGCGACGCTTTAGCGGCAATTGAAGCCGCAACATCGGTAGTCATATTCTCTCCAGTAACATCATTTCACTGCGATGAATAACCGCATCGCTGCCGGCAGGACAATAGCCAAGGCAGGCGGGAATATCGCGACTTTGCTGACCTTTTATCGAAAACAGCTCACTGGCACTAAAGCGGCTGACGCCTTTGGCAATTTTACGTTTGCCTTGTGAGCAGCGCACCAATACGGCATCGCCTGAGTCAAACTCACCGCTGATACTCACTATACCACTGCACAGTAAGGACGCACCATGACGGCTTAATGCCTCTATACAACCGTCATCAACCCAAATTTCGCCTTTGGCACGTAAGGTATGACGTACCCAATGTTTTTTAGCCGGTAACGGTTTGGCCTGACCATAAAAAATGGTGCCGGGATTCTTACCCGCTAAAATACACTGAAAGCCATCAGGCTTGTGGCCGTCGATAATAACGGTATCAATACCGTGTGCTGCGGCTTTTTCTGCTGCTTCGATTTTGGTGAACATACCGCCGGTGCCGACTTTTGATGAAGCGCCACCGGCCAGGTCATAAATGCGCTGGTCAATCTTACGCACTTCGGGGATCAAGCTGGCCAGCGGGTCTTTATTTGGATCGGCGGTGTACAAACCATCAACGTCCGAGCAGATAATCAACGCATCGGCGTTAGCAACAGTCGCCACCATCGCGGCAAGATTGTCGTTATCGCCGACCTTAAGCTCGGCAGTCGCTATCGTATCGTTTTCATTGACGATAGGCAGCACCTGGTGGTCCAGCAAACGGCGTAAGGTATTTTTAATATTAACGTGACGCACACGGTCACTTAAGTCGCCATGCGTCAGTAGTACCTGCGCGCAAGGGAAATCAAAACAGCGGCTCCAGAAATTCATCAACTGATTCTGGCCAACAGCTGCCATCGCCCGCTTTAATGCGAGAGGCACCCGTTGATGCTGAAAATTAAAATGATGACGGCCAGCGGCCACACTACCTGATGAAACCAGAATCACTTCAAGACCCTGTTGTCGGCATTGCCGGATAAATTCGGCGATGGGACGCAAATACTGCTCGCTACACCCCTGATTTTCCGGCGCTATCAGAGCACTGCCGACTTTAAGCACAACCCTGCGCCAGGATGGGTTAATCATAACTCCTCCAATGTTTGTTCCGGCGGCTATAGTAGCAAAAACTGTAACCCGGCACCACTTGGGTTACAGTTTTCAAAGCCTTGAACGGCGCAGATGCAAAGATAAGGCACTGATTAAAATCAACTATAAAGAATGTGAATACCCACCATAAAGCGCAGCGTGGGCAACAAAACTGACTAAAAATGTAATTTAATTACATTTTTATGTATAGGATCAGGAATAGAGCTGAACATATTCTGCTGATGGCTGCATTTGCACCATCTTCTCAAATTGTAACCCTAACCGGTTCAACACTTTGACTGATGACTTATTACCGGCACTGGTCAGCCCCACTATGCGTTTAAGGTTCAGCTTGTGATAACCAAACTGCATTACCGCCGACGCAGCTTCAAAGGCATAGCCCTGGCCCCAAAACTGCGGCAAAAAGGCAAAGCCAATATCGGTTTCCTGCAAATATTCGCGAAACAGCAAACCACAAAAGCCCAACGGGGTGTGGCTTTCGCTATTCTCAACTAAAAACAAACCGTAGCCGTGCTGCTGGTAGCTTTTAATCGGCCCTTCTGCCAAATAATGCATAGCATCCAGCTCAGAGCGCACACCGCGATCAGCAATATTTTCAATAAATGAAGGTTCATTAAGTAAACGACAGGTAAAAGCGCTGTCAGCCGCGGTGAGGTGACGAATACGTAAGCGTGGGGTTTCTGCTATAACCAAAATCATTATCCTTAATTTGATGGCTGTAAAAAGCATACATCAAGCGTTAAGGCTTTGGAAACAGGATTTTTTGTTTTGACATTAAGGGAGAATGGTCGGTGATGCAGGATTTGAACCTGCGAACCGTGGGATTAAGAGTACCCAAACTTGGTGCGCTTATTTAACTTAACGGAGAATGGTCGGTGATGCAGGATTTGAACCTGCGAACCGTGGGATTAAGAGTACTCAAACCTGGTGCGCTTATTTAACTTAAGGGAGAATGGTCGGTGATGCAGGATTTGAACCTGCGACCCCTTGGACCCAAACCAAGTGCGCTACCAAGCTGCGCCAATCACCGACTATATAAACTCTGGGAAAGATGGGGTGGATGATGGGGTTCGAACCCACGACAACCGGAATCACAATCCGGGGCTCTACCAACTGAGCTACAACCACCACTGAAACTGTTTTGCGCTTGTTATGGCGCGCCCGATAGGATTCGAACCTATGACCCACGCCTTAGAAGGGCGTTGCTCTATCCAGCTGAGCTACGGGCGCACTATCGAAAGCCCTACCAAGCTATAAATCTAATGGTCGGTGATGCAGGATTTGAACCTGCGACCCCTTGGACCCAAACCAAGTGCGCTACCAAGCTGCGCCAATCACCGACTTCGCTGCACTGCTGCAACGGGGCGGAATATTACAGCCGGGCGGCAATAGCGTCAAACCTTTTTTTGCACAAATCAACTGATTGCCTATTATTTGAACCTATTGTGCTGTGGCTACACCAGGATGGCGTTCAGCCGGTAGCTGTGCGAAAATATGCCGCAGTAAAATCATGGCAGAGACGTAAGCAGATGACAGCACAAATTATTGATGGCAAAGCCGTTGCTCAGGCAACAAAAGATAAAGTGGCTGCCCAGGTTCGCGCCCGGGTTGCCGCAGGTAAAAGAGCACCGGGGCTGGCCGTTGTGCTGGTAGGTTCAGACTCTGCCTCGCAGGTCTATGTGGGCAGTAAACGCAAAGCCTGTGAAGAAGTAGGTTTTCACTCAGTGTCGTACGACCTGCCCTCCGACACCTCTGAACAACAGTTGATTGAGTTAATAGATAAGCTTAACAACGACAACACCGTCGACGGTATCCTGGTGCAACTCCCCTTACCGGCCGGTTTAGATTCTTCTGCTATTTTAGAGCGGATAAACCCGTACAAAGACGTCGACGGCTTTCACCCTTACAATATCGGCCGCTTAGCCCAGCGTATGCCGGCACTGCGCTCCTGCACGCCCAAAGGCATTATGACACTGCTGCAAAGCACCGGTGTTAATGTAAAAGGTATGGATGCAGTAGTCGTAGGTGCATCCAACATTGTTGGCCGGCCCATGGCGCTGGAGCTGTTGCTGGCCGGCTGCACCACTACAGTGTGCCATAAATTTACCCGCAACCTGGAAGCTCAGGTGCGTCGCGCTGACTTATTAGTCGTTGCCGTAGGCCGGCCGGAGTTTATCCCCGGTGATTGGGTAAAACCGGGCGCGCTGGTAATAGATGTCGGCATAAACCGGTTAGACAGCGGCAAGCTGGTGGGTGATGTGGAATATGGCAATGCAGTAAAGCATGCACGTTATATCACCCCGGTGCCGGGCGGTGTAGGCCCGATGACCGTTGCCAGTTTAATAGAAAATACGCTGGAAGCCTGCGAGTTGTATCACGATAAGCACTAAATCTTACCGGCAGCGGCAGTTCCAGTAGCCGCTGCCCTCGCCTCGTTAAATCTGCCAGTTCCTGCTTAAAGCTGCCATTACCCGGCGTCATACCACTTTCACCACTTTTTGTTTTTTCCGGATACTGTTAGCTTGTATTGAGCGGTAACCAAACCCTAAACCACTTTCCAGCGTATCTGATGGGCTAGTTTCAGCAAAGAGGAATTTTATGCGATCTCAAATCATCATTAAAGCAGCCGGCATCGCCGCATTTATCCTTGCTTTACTGATCTCTTTAGGCGGATGCGCGCAAAAGCCGGCGCCGGATACTGTTATCTGGCAACAGCAACTGAATTTGCCGTCGGTAAAGTACTCGGCCCAAGTTACTGAGCGCTTGTGGCTGAATATTGAAGAAATCAGTTTTGACTGGCTGGACCAAAGCAGAGACCGCGTTGTACCGGCATTGTTGTTTAAACCCGCGCGTCAGCAAAAAGCCAGTGCATTAATCGTGTTTTCTCATGGCCTGGGCGGTTCAAAAGAGCGTTACGCTTACCTGGGCCAGTATTGGGCCAGCCAGGGCTATGCCAGCTTGCATGTGCAGCATGACGGCAGCGACAGAAAAGTCTGGCGCGGCAGCAGGCTAATGTTACCTTTTCGCCTGATGGACGCAGCAGATACCACCGAAGCCTTAGCCAGAGTGCAGGATGTGAAGTTTGCTTTGGACCAGATATTAGCGTCAACCCATGCTGCTGATTTTGATAACCAAACTATTGTGATGGCCGGCCATTCTTATGGTGCCAATACCGCCATGTTATTAAGCGGTGCCCTGGTTGAACAAAACGGCAGCCCGGTTAACCTGAAAGATGATCGCATCAAAGCGGCGATTCTAATTTCAGCCCCGCCTTTTTATAACGATCAGCCACTGGATAAAGTGTTGGCTGAAGTTAACATCCCGACTTTGCATATCACCACCACCGAAGGTGAAATTCGGGTACCGGGTTTTTATTCATCACCACAAGACAGGTTTGAGTTGTACAACGCCATGGCCAGCAGCTACAAAGTGCTGGCGGTGTTTAGCTCAGGCAGCCACAATATTTTTTCCGGCTGGCGTGGCGCTAAAGATACCAAGCCACAGCAGCAGGTGATTAAAGCCGCCACCCAAGCGTTATCCAGTGCTTTTATTGCACAAATAACCACGGATGACAGCCAAGCAATAAGCTTGTGGGCCCAGCAACACCAAGCTGTGTTATCTCAGTTTATTCGTTCAGATAATTGGGGGGTATAACTCGGTTGTTGCCGCGCTGAACTCTTTGATCTAATTTTTAGATGCCCCCAATTATTTAAACGATGTTTGACCGCCTTGTTATGTCTTTTAATAGTCAGCTTCAAAGCCATGACCTTTGGAGCCCCAAAATTTACACCACTTGGCAAGGGAAAAAAGGATGTGAGCATTTAACTCTGGGCTTTTTTCCTCAGCGTCCGAAACCTTTAAATCTTCGGTGAATTCCACACCATTTGTTTTTGAGTATTCTTTTGCAATACTATAAATATCTTCACCTAGTTGAAGCAGCTCTTTGGCTAAAGAGCTTGTGTATAGACGATCAATTATTTCTTGACCTACAATATCAGCGCAATCATCTACAATAAATTGCCCTCTAAAACTCTGTCGCGAAGCTGCATTTATAGCTGAATTAGAATACATAGGAATACCATCGCATGGCGCTATTAGTTGAGGAAGATATTGGCCAAAGTATTTTTCAATGTGTTCATCTTCGGTTTCACCAGGGTTCTCAAGTTTACGAAAATGCTCTATTACCCAGTTTGTCGCCTCAGCATCTATGCCAATTTTCGGGGTATTTAAGGTTTCATATGGGCTCGATTGGATTTCAAGCCAGCGACTTATTAATTTATGCCTATCGTCACCAGAAGAATTTTTGATTTCTTGAAATAGCCTATCAAATTCCTTTTCATTTCCTTGTGTTGGTTTTCCTAGCGGATTTAAATCTAATCCCATTTATTTCTCTCCTGAAACATAACGCTTAAGCTAACGGCGTCCAAAAGCGCAGCTTTTGGACGTCCAGCGAGTGAAACGAGCCGCGTTGAGCGCATTGTTAGGTGTGCTCGCGATTTAATACTTGACTGATAATTCAATATTGTCACTTTCAAGATTTAGCTCCACTGTGCAGCTTGACCTGGGATTTTCTGCTGTGCAGTAGTTGTTTTGGATGAAAATTTTTCGTAGCTCAACAAAAAGATCGATTAATTCTGAGTCTACGCTGGCAGTTGTAGGGATGAACCAGTTGTGTGCTCCGGAGTTATCGATATAGTCATAAGATATTTTGGCGTGATCATTATTTGCAGATATCTCTACTGTGCAGACCGCTCGGGTTGAATTGATGGGCGTAATTTCTTTTAAGATAACTGCAATTCTATTGTAGATATCGTTTTCGGATGGCTTGCTCATCTGTAGGACACCTAACGCTTATTAGGCGGAAAAATCCGTATTTAAACACGGACTTTTCCGTATTTTTCTATTTAATGTAATGAACATTACACCGCTTATTTTGAACTTACAACAAGTTACAGGTACAGCCTATTTCTTTGAGCAAAACAGCAACCAACTTGTCACGCGCTGTCTGCTACAAAATTCACACATAAAAAAACCGCCAGCAGGCGGTTTTTTTTATCACGGTAACTTAATCAGCCTTTACGCCAGCTGGTTACGCCGTTTTTATCTTCGACGATAATACCTTTTGCCGTTAACGCATCGCGGGCGGCGTCTGCTGCTGCCCAGTCTTTGTTAGCGCGGGCGCTGTTGCGCTGAGCTATCAGCGCTTCTATTTCAGCGACATCATCATCCGATGCACCCGATTGCAAGAACTGCTCAGCATCGCCTTGCAGTAAACCCAGCACACCGGCTAACAAGTTTAGCAAGCCTGCCAACTCGGCGGCCTTGGCCGGCTCGGTTTCTTTAAAGCGGTTTACTTCACGCGCCAGTTCAAACAACACCGGTAAAGCTTCCGGGGTGTTGAAATCGTCATCCATCGCCGCTTTAAAACGCACAATGTACGGGCTGTTTAAATCAATACTGTGGCTTGGCGTTACATTACGCAGCGCGGTGTATAAGCGGCCTAAGGCAGCATGCGCCTGGGTTAAGTTCTCTGCCGAGTAGTTCAGCTGGCTGCGGTATTGGCTGGATAATAAAAAGTAGCGCACCGCCTCGGCGTTATATTCCGCCAGTACATCTTTAACCGTAAAGAAATTGCCCAGTGACTTGGACATTTTCTCTTTATCTACCTGCACCATACCGGTGTGGATCCAGGTATTTACGTACTTGTGGCCGTGGGCACAGGTCGACTGGGCAATTTCGTTTTCATGGTGCGGGAACTGTAAGTCTGAACCGCCGCCGTGAATATCAAAATGCTCACCTAAATGCTTGGCGCTCATGGCAGAACATTCAATATGCCAGCCAGGGCGGCCATTGCCCCACGGTGATTGCCAGAACGGCTCGCCCGGTTTAGCGCCTTTCCATAAGACGAAATCCAGCGGATCGTCTTTATTGTCGGCCACTTCTACCCGTGAGCCGGATTGCAGCATCTCCAGGTTTTGCTGGCTAAGCTCGCCGTATGCTGCGTATTTGCTGACATCAAACAATACATCGCCATCGGCCGCAACATAGGCATAGCCTTTGGCGACCAGGGTTTCAATCAGGGCGATAATCTCGGCCATATGAGTAGTAACCCGCGGTTCTATGTCGGCCGGCAGTAAGCCAAGCGCAGTAAAATCGGCGTGCATGGCTTTGGTAAAGCGTTCGGTTAAGGCGTCGCAGCTTTCGTTGTTCTCGGCGGCGCGCTTAATAATTTTGTCGTCTACGTCGGTAATATTACGTACATAGGTTACGTCGTAACCCAAAAAGCGCAGGTAACGGTTTATCACGTCAAAGGCGACATAGGTGCGGGCGTGGCCGACATGACAGTAATCATAAATAGTAATACCGCAGACATAGAGCCCTGCTTTACCGGGTTCTATTGGGGTGAACAGCTCTTTTCTTCTGCTTAAGGTATTATAAATATGTAACATGGCGTCCTCAAAAATGACCGTTAGCGGCCTGTTAGTCCTGTTGTTGCGACAGCCCGCTAGTGTATCACCGGCGGTTTAGCGCCGCTATCCTTGCTTTATGATTTGCTGCAGCTGCGGTAGAATAGCGCCACTTTGAACTAAGGACACCCTATTATGATTAGCTTACACACCAATTACGGCGTAATTAAATTAAACCTGTTTGCCGACAAAGCCCCTGCTACCGTGGAAAACTTTATCAGCTACGTAAAAGACGGCTTTTATGACAACACCGTTTTTCACCGTGTTATTAACGGCTTTATGATCCAGGGCGGCGGTTTTACTGCCGATATGGAGCAAAAAGACACCAAGGGCCAGATTAAAAACGAAGCCAACAACAAAGTGCAAAATAAAAAAGGCACTATTGCTATGGCGCGCACTAACGATCCGCACTCTGCCACCTGCCAGTTTTTTATCAACGTAGCTGACAACGACTTCTTAAACTTCAGCTCTGAAACCGGCTCCGGCTGGGGTTACTGTGTATTTGGTGAAGTGGTTGAAGGTATGGACGTAATTGACGAGATTAAAAAAGTGGCTACCGGCCGTAATGCCGGCCACAGCGATGTGCCGGTAAAACCGGTTGTGATTGAAAAAGCTGAACTGCACGCTTAAGCATTGTTGATGCCTGAGCTGATGTCTGAGCAGCACACGCTGTTTATCGCCGATCTGCACTTAGCGGCAGATCGGCCCGATATTACCGCCGCCTTTTTGCGCTTTTTGCGTGAGCAAGCCATTCACGCTGATGCGCTGTATATTCTCGGCGACTTATTTGAAGTCTGGATTGGTGACGATAACCCCGAGCCGCTGTTGGATACCGTAGCATCAGCCTTGTCGGCGCTGAGTGCGCAGGTGCCGGTGTACTTTATTCACGGTAATCGTGACTTTGTGTTGCGTCAGGCTTATGCCAACCGCGCCGGTATGCAATTGCTACCGCAGCAGCAGGTTATCGACTTGTACGGCACACCTACGCTGATTATGCACGGCGACAGCCTGTGCACACTGGATATTGCCTACCAGAAATTCCGCAAATGGTGGAACCAACCCTGGTGGCAGTGGTTATTGCTAAAAACGCCGGTTAGCTTTCGACAGGGTATCGCCGCTAAGGCACGGCGCAAAAGTGCCGCCCATAAGGCCCGCTACGCATCTGAACAGCAGCCGCAAATTATGGATGTTACCCCGGACGAAGTGCCCAGAGTGATGGCAGAGGCCGGGGTATTAAAGCTGATCCACGGCCATACCCACCGCCCGGCTGTGCATAAGCTGGAGGTTAACGGTAAAGCGGCTGAGCGCTATGTACTGGGCGACTGGTACAGCCAAAGCAGTTATTTGCAAGTGAGTGCCGACAACTGGCAGTTGCATTTTAACGCCCTGCCTGTTGTTAACCCGGCGGCTTAAAACCGCCAGGAATAGGCAATATTAAGAAAATCCATGCCGGGGTTACGGCTGGATAAACCGGCATTAGAGTAATGCATATAACGAATAGCCAGCATTTTCTTGTTTTGCGGATCCAGCTCTATCAGCAGACCAAGGCGGTCTTCAAACTGAAAATGCGAGCCTAAATCTTTACCGGCAAACTCACGCTTGGTCAGCATGCTGACCCCAATGCCAAACTCCCAGAACACCGGTTTGCCATACCAACTGGTAAACTGCTTTTTCAGCACCGGCGACAGGGCCAGCGCCACATTGGTTTGATACTTTGACGGTTTGCCATACTGCCAAAAGTTAGTGCTGGCTTCCAGATACATATTGGCATCGCCCAGTAGCGGCAGTGTAGTAAAGTGAAACTCCAGTGGCCGGTACCCCAGACGCACGCCACTGACATCGCCTTCGCCTTGCAGATATTCCACCGACAATTGAGAAATGTGCTCAGCCCTGATATCGGCGTGCACCGGCGCCATTATTCCTGAAAGCAATACAAAAGCTATTACCCAGCGTTGCATATCTTCACCCCATTTTTACTTGCTCCACAACGGAGCCGGCTGTCAATGGCGAGAAATATACCGAACGGTACAAATTAGATAAAGCCGTAAACCACGACAACATTATTCACGGTGATGAATAATGTTTTGGTATAAATTATTACGTTTTTATGTAAGGCAGTTTTAATACGGCCGGTGCGGCTGAAACACCGCCATAACCCAGTCTGTAAAAGCCCTTAAGCGGCCACTTAAATGGCGGTTAGGCGGGTAAATAAGATACAGCGGAAAGGCGGCGCGCTGCCAATCCGGCAGCAGCAATTGCAACTCACCACTATCAAGATAGGGCTGAGCCATAAACTGCGGTAACTGGCTGATGCCCAAACCGCTTAGGGTGGCGGTAAGTTGTGCAGTGCTGTCATTTACTGACAACGGGCAGCTTTGTTGCTGAATTTCCATAGATTGCTGCGAACCGCTAAAACGCAGCGGCATCAGACGGTTGGTTTTACGCGAGCGATAATAAATAATCCGGTGTTTAGTACTTAACTCTTCCGGCGTTTGCGGTGTGCCAAAGTGCTGCAAATAAGCTGGTGCAGCGCAGGTAACAAATGTCAGTTCAGCAATGCGTTTAGCGATAAGCGAGGTGTCACTTAACTCGCCGCCGCGAATAACACAATCAACGTTATCGCTGAGCAAATCAATATCGGTATCGCTAACCCCCACCTCTAACTGGATCTCCGGGTATTGCTGCATAAAAGACGGTAACGCCGGCAATACAATAAAGTTGGCAATGGCCGACGCCATGTCCACTTTTAACCGGCCGCGCGGTGTACTTTGCTCATTGCTGATATTGCTTTCGATATCGTCCAGTTCGTGCAGTAACTTAGTGGTGCGCTCGTAATAGGCTGCGCCTTCCATCGTTACCGTAACGCGGCGCGTGGTGCGGTGCAGTAATTTCAGCCGTAAATGCGCTTCCAGCTCTTGTACCAGCTTAGTTACGGTGGATTTTGGCATAGCCAGTAAATCTGCGGCGCGGCTAAAGGTGCCGGCTTCTACCACACGACAAAACACTTTAATGGCTAACAGATGATCCATGCCGGTATTACCCTAACCGCTACTGTAAAGCGGCATAATAGGCAACAACCCGCAGCACTGCAATGCTAACGCCGTGCTTTTATCCGCTGTGGCACCAGCCGCGGCTAACTAAGGCAGCGACCACGGCTTAACAGCCCGGCCTGCTGATAAATCTGATCCAGCAGACGCATATTACTGACAGCATCCGCGCCGCCGGTTAATGCTGTAGCGCGCCCTTGCAGACAGTCTTGTACATGCTGCAACTGATAATAGTAGGTACTGTGGCCCGGCACAGTGTATTGCCGCTCTGCGCCGGCAGTAATCACTTTAATGCTGTTGCCCTGCTGTGGCGTAATAAGCCCGGTCACTTCAATACTGCCCAGGCTGCCTTCAAGCACCAGGCTGGTATCGGGTGTGCGGCTTAAATGCTCTGCCATGCTGCTGCCGATATCAGCCATAACACCATTAGCAAATTGCAGCTGCGCCTGCATGGTGAGATCAATTTGCTCACCGCCTGTTGTTGCCCCGGCGGTAATACAGTTAGCACTTAGTACCTGAGGTTCGCTCCCCATAACAGTACGCACCCAATGCAGCGGATAACAGCCTAAATCCATCATAGCGCCGCCGCCCAATGCCGCTTCGTGGCGCAGCGAGCCGGCAAAATACGGGATCCGCACCGAAAAATTGGCGCGCAAATGGCGGATAGTGCCGATGGTACCGGCCTGCACCAGCCGCATTACCTCAACAAATAACGGATGAAAGCGGTAATGAAAGGCTTCCAGCAGTACCTTACCGGAAGCTTTTGCCGCCTGCACCATGGCTTTGGCTTCGGTTTCATCCATAGCAAACGGCTTTTCGCACAACACATGTTTGCCCTGTTGCAAGGCTTGTATGGTCCAATGGGCATGTTCAGACGGTGGCAGGGCATTGTAAATCAGATCTATATCATCCCGCTGCAGCAAGGCCTGATAACTGTCGGCGACATGTAAGATGCCATGCGTTCCGGCATACTGGCGCGCCCGCTCTACCGAAGAGGCCGCTACCGCTTGCAGCACAAAGCCTTCCAGCTGCTGTAACGGCTGAAATATTGCTTTATCGCTGATGCGGGCAGCGCCCAATAAGCCAATGCGGATCATAGCGCTTCCTTATACTGTTAGTTAACTGGCTGAGGCAACAGGCAGTAGCAACTCTACCTGATAATGCCGGCCGGCAACAATGTCGCGAATAAGCGGCTCTGGCAGCAGCCGGCCATCCACACTTAGCTGTGCCGTGCTGATACCGCTTTGTCGGCGCATGATGATAGAAAACTCTGCCCCGCGGAATTGCCGCTTAAGCTTAACCTGCGGCCAATCACCAGGCAGTTGCGGCTGCAGCAATAACCCTTCCGGGCAACCTTTTACACCAAACAACCCCTCGATTAACGAGCGGTATACCCAGTGCACCGTGCCGGTATTAAATAACTGGCTGGAGCGCCCGGCAGTGCGCGGAAACTGTTGGTAAGCGCCGCGATAATAGTTCGGGATAAACACCGGCAACTGGCCACGCTGCAGGCAGTCTTGCTCTGTGCTACCGGGCAGCATCCGGCGTAGCACCGCAAAAGCTTTATCCGGCTGGTTAATCTGATACAGCGCATACAAATAAAACGCCGCCGCATGGTTATATACCGAGCCATTTTCAGCCGAACCCGGGTGCTTTTGCGTAACCCGGCCCACATCGTCACGCATCGCCGTATAGGCCGGCGCCAGCATTTGCACGCCATAAGGCGTGGCAAGTTGGGCGTCAATTTCCGCCAGCATCAACTGCAGTTGCCCGCTATTGGCCGCCCCGCTTAACATGGCCCAGCTTTGCGGATTCAGATAAATACGGCCTTCAGCATCTTTACTAACACCAAATACCACATTGTCGTCGGTAATGCCGCGGCCATACCATTTGCCGTCCCACAGGTACTGATTAACCGCCTGATTAAAACTGTCTGCATCCTTGCGATACTGCTTCGCACGTTTGTGCTCGCCCAACTGCGCACAAGTATCCGCCCAGCAGTTAAGCGCATACGCCGCCGCCAGCGACAACCAGCCTGACACGCCGCGGCCTTTGTAACCGACCATATTCATCGGATCGCACCAGTCGCCCTGTTCAATAAAACTCAGGCCGCGCGCATCGCGTTTACGTAACAGCCAACACATGGCGCGGCAAATATGTTCAAACACTGTGGCTTGCTCAGCACTGTCGCCAAAGGCGATAGTTTGCTGCAATAAGGCAGTGTCGTTAGTTTCAGCCAGATACGCCGTTAAACACACCGGCAACCAGACACATTGGTCGGTATGTGGCACCTGATTAATATATTTCAGCTCGGCGTCGGGGTGCAGCAAAATACCGTCCGGCATTTCGCCGCTGCTGTGTTGTTGCGCCAGCGCTGTTAATAACGCGGTGCGAAATGCTTCCGGCCGCACATAGCTCATGCCCATATTATCCTGCAGATAATTACGCGTTTGCGGATCTGTGGTTAACCGGTTTACATCGCCGTGGTAATACACCTGGCGCGGCAGCCAGTGGTTAACAAAGTTATCCAGTGCCGCATCCGGTGTTTCAATGGTTAAACAGCCCCGGCCCTGCGCAATATAATCGCTGTACTGCTGCTGCGCTGTGCCAAAGCCATCCGGAGTTAAAAAATAACGCTGCCGGGCAGCAGCAATCTCGCTTTCATCCAGCGCCGGGCCAAACACAAAACGGTAAACCTGCTGTGCGCCGCCTGCCAGGTCCAGCCGGTATTGCATAACACAGGCCGGGGTTTCATATAAGGCGTCGCCGCCAGTCAGCTCTGCAAGTTGTAAAGCGTCCGGCGCATGCAGGCCGCCCTCGCCTTCAAAGGCTTGCTGCGCGCATTGCCAGCTGCTGGGCACCTGCTCTGCCAATAAAAAGGTTTTATCTTTTAACTGCTTGTTCTTAAAGTAATCGGGGTATTTTTGATACGGCGTGACCGACGAGCAAACAATGGCATTTAATTGCGGCTCAAACTTTGCCGACTGGTTCATCCATGACATATAACCGACCGGAAAGTACGGGTAGATACTCAGCTGCCGTGGTGTTGCGCCAAGGTTAGTCACGGTAAGTTGCCACAGCTCATGCGGTTCGTCCGGGCTTAAGCAGAGTTGCCAATCCAGTTGCAAACCCTGCTGCTGCAACTGCCAGCGAATATCGCTTTTACCGGCCGAAAACACAAAGCTGTCGGCTTTGCTGCGCACCGGCTCGTAAGGTACCGAGAACAGCTCAGCGCTTTGCTCATCTTTTATATACACAAAACGGCCCGGATGATGTGCATAATACGGCTGCTCCGGCTGCATAAAGGTTTTCGCTTCCAGGTTTGGCGCATGGGCGTATTTAGCCGGCTCCGGTTGCATAAACTGCGCGGTGGCATAGCCACGACAGTTAAGTTGCACCATTAACTGCTTGTTCCATAAAAATGCCGCCGCCAGCGGCATAGTGGTCGGACTGAATAAGTCATAACGCTGATTATTATCACCAGGTTGCATGCCAGTGGCTGCCATCAAAATAGTACTCCGGAAAAATTAACTTATAGCGGCGCGGTTTCTGCCTTGCGCTGTTGCAAATCAAACTGAATTTTTGCCAGTTGCCGGTTGTCGAGGCTGTAGTAGCGCATCACAAAGGCCGCCAGCAGCGCTATAACCCCGGGGATCACCGAGATCAGCAACACTATGCCGGTTTGCGAGCCAGTGCTTTGCTGCTCATTGGCAACATAACCAATGGCCGCCAGCAACCAACCGATTAACGCTGAAGCAATAGCGCCACCGAGTTTTTGCGAAAAAGTGGCGGCAGCAAAGGTCATGGCGGTGGCTCTGCGTCCGGTGCGCCATTCATTGTAATCGGCCGTGTCGGCATACATGGAAAACGCCAGCGGTGATTTGGGGCCCAGTACAAAACCAATTGCCAAATTCAGTGCAAAAATAACGCCTACGGCATCTGCCGGTACAAAATACAAACTGATGGAAAGCATCCCTGCTAAGGACATCAGTAAAACCATCAAGCGTTTTTTATCGATAAAGCGCGTCATCAAGGGTGTGGCTGCAGCCCCCAATGCCAGTGCCAGCATATAGGAGGATAAAAACTCGCCAACCAGGTCCGGCCGTTCTACGTAATATTTAAAGTAGTACATGCCGCTGCCTGCGCGCATGGTAATGGTGACCATAATGATCAGCGCCAGCGCAAACAATACCAGCCAGGGCTTGTTGTTTTTTAAATCAATTAAGTCCTGACGCACCGCATTAGGTTGCAGGCTCAGTGGCGCGATCCGCTCTTTAGTAGTAAGAAAGGTAATTAAAAACATCAGCGCTGCGGCAATACCAAATACCAGCATCGTCAGCTGCCAGCCCAGCACCTCATCGCCCTGCCCCAACAGCGGCACTAATTTCGGCGTCAAAAAGGTTACCAGGATGCCGCCGCTAAAACCGCCGATAAAACGAAAGCTTACCAGGGTAGTTCGCTGCTGGCTGTCACTGGTAATAACGCCGGACAGCGCCGAGTAAGGAATATTAATCGCGGTATATACCAGCATTAGCAAGGTATAGGTGCCGTAAGCCCACACCAGTTTGCCAGTTTCGCCTAAATCCGGCGTGCTGTAGGTCAGCACTCCGGCAGCGGCCAGCGGCAACGCCAACCATAACAAATAGGGCCGGAACTTACCAAAGCGGCTGCGGGTGCGGTCAGCAATAGCCCCCATTAACGGGTCGGTAAAAGCATCGACTATTTTAGTGACCAGCATCATGGTGCCGGCTGCAGCGGCAGAGATACCAAAAACGTCAGTGTAGTAAATCAGCAAAAAGGCTGAAATATTAGCCCAGTAAAAATTAAAGCCCATATCACCCAGGCCGTAACCGATTTTTTCACGCAGCCGCACCGGTGCCGCGCTTTGCTGTTGTGTCGGGTGTTGCTTTGCTGTAACTGTCATACCCTGTTATCCATTATTATGCATTATTATGGCATCAGCTCTGCGGCTGAATATGATAGCGCAATCAGATATAGCTTTACGCTGTTAAAAACTGTGTTATCTGTTGTACCAGCTTTTCTGCCGGTAGCGTGATATCCAGTATGGTTATATCCTGTTCATTGTCGCAACTTTGCATGGTCTGTAACTGGCTTTGCAGCATCGCTGGCGGCATAAAATGGTTTTGCCGCTGTGCCAACCGCTGTGCCAGCAAAGCGGCATCCCCCTGCAGGTAAAAGAAATGCGCGTTATCTGCGCTGCTGCGGATTTGCTGACGATGGCGGGCAATTAAACCGGAGTAACTTAACACACAAGGCTGCTTTACCGCTTTGCAGGCGCTAAGTTCACTGCACAGTGCCTGCACCCAGCTTTCGCGCAAATGCTCAGCCAGCGGTATGCCACCGGCCATCATCTGTTTAGCCTCGGTGCTGTGAAAATCGTCGCCTTCAATAAAGCGCCAACCCAGTTGCTGCGCCAATAGCTGCCCGACGGTTGACTTGCCACTACCGGCTACGCCCATAATCACAATAGTTCTGCTTACTGTAGCGCGCATAATAAGCTGCTGCTTCCTGTTAGTGCTTCTTGTTGGCTAAGAGCTTAAACCAGCACTAATGATTGCGCAACCATTTTGACTAACAACCGGCAATACAGTATTGTCATGTAAAAGATTGCAGAGCTAAGCTTATGAGCAGGAAGCCAAATTTAAAAGACGTTGCCAAGGTAGCCGGTGTAAGCGCCATCACGGTATCGCGGGTATTGACAGATCCAACCAAGGTATCTGACAAATTACGCAATAAAGTTGAAAAGGCAGTACATGAAATTGGCTATATCCGCAACCATGCTGCCAGCGCACTGGCATCACGTAAATCCGGTGTACTGGCGGTGATTATTCCGTCGTTATCCAATATCGTCTTTAACGATGTATTGCAGGGTATTTATCAGGCGGTAAAAGAAAAAAATCTGCAGGTATTGCTCGGTGACTGCCATTATTCGCCACTGATAGAAGAGCAGCTTATTGCTACCCTGCTTAGCCAATCGCCGGAAGGTTTTATTGTTACCGGTGCCGCACAAACCGATTACGCCCGAAAGCTGTTATTGCAGGCCGATATTCCGATAGTACAGATAATGGAGCTGACCAATCAGCCAATAGATATGAACATTGGCTTTTCGCATTATCAGGCCAGTTACGATATGACACAACATCTGCTGCAACAAGGCTATCGGGCACCGGCCTTTGTCGGCGCCCGCATGGACCCGCGCACTCAGCAGCGCCTGGCGGGCTTTAAACAAGCTATAGCTGATTGGCCAGAGCCATGCCGCAGCTTTATTCAAACTACAGCGCAGCCGTCGTCGATTAAACTTGGCGGCCAGTTATTGCAGGCCGTGATTGCCGAATCCAATAACCAGTGCGACGCGGTATTTTGCTGTAATGATGACCTGGCGCTGGGCGCGTTGTTTGAAAGTAAACGGATGAATTTAAACGTACCCAAAGATATCGCCATTTGTGGCTTTAACGATTTGGAAGCCTCCGCCCTGGTAGAGCCGGCGATTACTTCCGTGGCATCACCACGCGTGGAGATGGGCCGCCAGGCAGTAGAAATGTTGTTTAGTGCCGCCGGTAAGGGCCGCCACGCGGTGGCACCGGTTGATGTTGGTTACAGCATTAAGGTGCGCAGCTCAACCTGAGCTGCAGCATAAATAATAAAGCCGCTGACTCCAGCGGCTTTTTTTTTGGCTAATTTTACTAATATATTCCGGTTGGGCTATTCCGGCTTGGTTAGTCGAAGCTTACTTTTACCCGCACACCAAAGGTACGCGGCGATTGCCACATATAGTTAGGTACCGGGTTGCTGTTCCAGCGGCCCTGATCGCTTTTTATTGCTTTGTCAGTCAGGTTATTTACAAAAGCTTCCAGGCTCCAGTTACCGGCAGATGGTTGATAAACCAGACTGGCATCAAGCTTGGTATACGCATCCTGACGGTCAATATCCGCAGCATAAGGCAGGTTACGGAAACCTTCCGGCCGATCGCCACGGTTAGCCGGATCAAACCAGGTCTCTGACGAATAGCTACCACGTAAGCGCGGCCGTACTGTACCGCCATTGCTTAGCTCAAAGAAATGCTCGTAGCTTAGCGACATACTGAATTCCGGCGCCTGCACCAGGTGGTTACCACTGAAATCCAGCAGGTTTGGCAAATTCGGATTGCCGGCTGACGGGTTAAAGGCTATACCATCTGCACCGTAGCTGGAATCGGTAGTCAGGAACTCGTCATACTTCGCATCCAGATACGCCATAGTGCCGTTTAGTTCACCATTGCTGCCCACCAGCCATTTAGCTTCTACTTCCAAGCCGTTAATAGTGGCTTTACCGGCGTTGGTTTTACGCAGTAAGTCGGCACCGGTTTCGGTAGTAACATTACTGGTTACCTGCAAGTCGGTATATTCGGTAGTAAATAACGCGGCAAACAATTGCAGCGTGTTATCAAGGAAGGCGCCCTTTAAACCCAGCTCTATGCTGGTATTTTCTTCCGGTGCCACATAAGCATTGGTGCCGGCAGCTTCATTATTGTTACCGGCAATAATGGCGTCTAAATCTGCCTGCGTAAACGGGCCGGTGCCGGTATAACGGCCGCCATCCTGAATAGTACCGGATTTAAAGCCGGTGGCATAAGAACTGTACAGCATCACTGTAGGCGAGAAATCCCACTCTAAGCGCGCCATACCGGTGGTTTTATCCCAGCTTGGGCTGGTATCGTTATAGGTATCTACCCAGCACTGGCCTGGCTGCACCAGATTTTTGTTTGGCGCCAGCCCATTTAACAGATTATCCGGGTCCAACAGGCCGACATAATCGCTGTTCAGCGGCAGGTTTTCCGTGCGCTTCACATCCGGGCACATAATATTACGCCCGCCAACATCCCAACGTTCATCTTCGGTGTAACGCAGCCCCAGGCTAACGCGGAACGTATCGGTGATTTTATAGGTGCTCTGCGCATAAATACTGTTCGATTTTAAGCCGCGATCCGGCTGACGGTAAGTAGACCATAAATTCGGGTTCGGCGTGTTGCCGCCCTCGTAATCCACATCCGGGTGCACAATATCAAAAATGGTGCTGTTATTTTCTTTAAAGTAAAAATAGCCCACCATCCACTGCAAACGCGCGCTGTCTTCATTTTTCAGCTGTAACTCGTGCTGAGTAGCTTCATGGGTGCACTCCACGCAGCCGCCCCATTCATATTTGTTCGGGCTCCAGCTGCGGTCCCACACCGACTCGCGGGAAGAATCGGTATAACCACCGATATATGACAGCGTAATGCCACTGTCGAAATTGTAATTTAGCCGGGTACGCAGGCTGTCGATAACAAAATCATTAAAACCCGGCTCCTGAATATAAGCCTCGCGATCTGAGCCACCGGTTATGGTAGGAATATGGCCGGTACCCTGATCGGTGAAGTTTTCATACGACAGGAACCAGTCAAAATTGTCATTTGGCTGCCACAGGGCACTAAAACGCGCGGCGGCCAAATCGGTAGATCCGTATTTTCTGCCCATGGCAGAACCCGGGGCCATATCCACCACACCTTCTGATTTATCTACCGCTGCGGCCACGCGAACGGCCAGGGTATCTGTCAGCGGTAAGTTAACCATAGCGCGGGTGGCACGCCGGTCAAAGTTACCCAGGGTAAATTCAGCATTAGCTTCAAAGTAGTCCAGCTTAGGCTTGGCAGTATGCAGGTTAACCACGCCGCCGGTGGCGTTGCGGCCAAACAAGGTGCCCTGCGGGCCGCGCAGAATTTCAGCGCCTTCTAAATCAAACATAAGCGCTGATGCGCCTTGCGAACGGGCAGAATAAACACCATCAACATGGAAGGCTACTGCCGGGTCACCGCTTTCGGTTTGATCCGACGAACCGATACCGCGCAAATACACCATAGGTGTATTTTGCGTGCCGTTTTGCGCAATATGCAAACTCGGGACCGCGCCCTGTAAATCGTCTAACTGCATAACGTGGTTATCGTCCAGCGCATTTTGATCAAAAGCTGTTACCGCCAGCGGTGTTTCACGAATGGTGGTGACCCGCTTGGTGGCCGTTACCTGGATAACTTCTATCGCCCGCGCTTCGCTGCTCTGCGAAACTGTACTTTGTTCATTAGTAGTTTGTTCAGCTGTGCTTTGCGCTGACGCACTGATGCTGGCGCCACACAGTATGGCTGCTGAAATAAGAATATAACTGCGTTTTAGTTTGCTACCCGGCTGAATCAACATAATCTATGCTCCCCTGTTATCTGATTATCTCCGCTGCTCAGGTGCATCACACAAGGCACGGTTATTGTTATCAACAAACTTGTTTGCGCTACCATAAACAATTAAATCAATACTTAAGCACCTGATTAAAGTCTTTTAAATACAGCAGATAAACTGCAGCACCTGACATTCACCGGCAGCCAAAGCAAAATGATTGCGCAACCATTGATTGATAATGCGGCCTAAATTAGTGCTAAAGCGGCCACCTTGTCAAGGAAAAAACCGCGCTTGCACCAACTGTTGTCATATTGCAGTGCTACCAAAATTGCCGGCCGTTGCTATTGCGAAGCCGCCGAGGTGAGAATATCTGAAATAAATTCAATAGCTTGTGGTGACTGATAAGAATTATGTTCTGACGGTACAACGATTTCAGCCAGCGCAGCGTCCAAATGCGCACTATTATAGGGCACTACACTGTCGTTTAACCCGGGACATGAGACGACATCGCTGCAGCGCGCCGGATCATCGTTGCCGATAACCGAATACACCGGCACCTGCAGTTGCAACTGCGTAAGTTGCTGCAGCAATGGGTGGCGTGGTGATAGTACATCAACACTGTTCGGGCCAAAGCCGCTCATATAACCACGCATGGCCGGCTTAATATCGTCTTTGCTTAGCGCCAGCCACATCTTGTTAAATACTGTTTTCATCGTTTTTGGTAGCGTAATCATCGCCGAAGCCAACCAGCCAATCCAACTGTCAGCGGTAGCAGCTCCGCGATGCGGCGTATCAATAAACATTACCGCTTTTACATAGGGTTTGGCAGTAAAGATTAAAATATCTTCCAGGGTGCGGCGGGTATCGTCATCCACTGCCAGCTCAGCCGCCGGCCGGTAAAAAGTGGCATCCCACAAGGCTGTGCCGCTGTTTTGCACAAAGGTTTTACTGATCACACCGCCCATGCTGTGCCCCACCAGCAACATATTGTTAGCGGCAACCGCCTGCAAATCCGGCGAGATATGCTGCAACAGTTCATCGGTAAGCTTTCGTAAGCGCATGGCATTAAAAAACGGTGGCGGACCGGAGGGATAAAACGCATGCCACACCTGATACCTGGCCGCCAGTTGCGGGTTGGAAAATATTGCCCAACTTAAGCGGCGCCATATTAACGGGCTGGAATTTAACCCGTGGATCATCAGTACAGGAATTTTATCTTCGCTTAGCGGCTCTATGGCATAGATACCCAGCTTGTCTTCTACTTTGTCCGCGTTAAACAGGCCGGTTTTTTCCAGTTGGTCGGCCACCGCCACTTCTACCAAACACAAGTAGGCCGACGCCGGATCGTAGTTCAGCGCATACTGTTGCTGTGCTAACGGCCACTGTTGCTGCTGTTGCATATAAACACCGCGCAATGTCAGCAGCGGTAATACGGGGTTGCTGAAATCCAGCTCAACCGGCATCACAGTGAGCGGGCGAAAGATGCCCTCCGGCGGAAAATAGCGGTCCTGCCCTGCGCCACGGTTACTGCGCTGGCCAATTACTGTAATGCCAATACCGTTGTCTTGCCGGCGCAACATAAAGGGGTCATACGCCTGTAGATCCGCCGCCAAAAACAGCTGTTCAAACGCCAGGCCATTTTCATCGGGGTCCAGCTCAAGTTTAAGCTGCAAATTCAGCGCGCTGGTATCGCGGCCGGTTATTGCCGCCCGTACTAACGGCAGTAAAGCACGGTTGTAGTAAGCCAGGGCCTCAGCCTGCTGCGCCTTGTCCAATGGCTGCTCCAACCAGCGCTGCGCACAGCTGAGTTGCAATAAAAACAGCTGATAGCCGGGTGAGCGCTGTGCAGTAAGCTGCAGGCAATAAGCCGCCACTGCGCTATCACCAAGCTGATTTAACGCTATGTACTGATAGGCCAGCAAACCATTTACCGCCTCAACCGGTGCCGGCAACGGCTTTTTCCAGTAGATATACTTGCCCTGGCTACACCCCTGCACGGTAAGCAGCAGAATAAACATCAGCCAACGCCGGGCCGGAAAGCTTTGCTGCAGCATTAAGGCTCCTGCAATTATCTGAATAACATCACCAAATTTCCGCTATGCTTAGCACTATAGCACTGTTCTGTAACAGGTTGTGTTGCATGAAGAACTCATTCAAACAATTTGCCGCTAAACTGGCCGAGTTTGCCGATGCCAGCCGCGATGGCTATGCCATTTTCTCTGCAGACGACATTCTGCTTTGCGCCAATAAAGCTTTTTTAGAGGTATTTTTCCGCCCCGAAGCTGAGCTGATTGGCCAAAGCTTTTCGGCTATTATGCACTCCGCTTTTCGCACGCAAAAAGGCCCGCGCATTGATGCTGACAATATCGACAGCTGGTTAAGCCGGGTGCAGCAACTGCGGCGCTCGCGAGATTTTCGCCTGTTTGAAGTCGATTTAGTCGATGGTCGCTGGTTTTTGTTTTCTGAACAAACCCTGCCGGGCGGTGAAATGTTGCTGCAAACCAAAGACATTACCAAGCAAAAAATTGTCGAGCAGCATTTAAACGAGCATACCCGTAAGTTAACTGATCTGGCACTGACTGACGAGCTGACACAAATTGCCAACCGCCGCAGTTTTGTTGCTTCGGTACAAGCTGAAATAACCCGCTGCAACCGCCAACAAAGTGCGATGGCATTTTTTCTGCTGGATATCGACCACTTTAAAAATGTTAATGATACCTACGGCCATCAGACCGGCGATGAAGTGCTGCGCCAGGTCGCCAGGCTGGTGAAAAGCACGCTGCGCCAATACGATATTTTCGGCCGCATTGGTGGTGAAGAGTTTGGTATTTTTCTGGCACAAACCGATCGCGATACTGCAGTGGAGGTCGCAGAGCGTTTGCGCCAACAAATTGCCGATGAAAAACTGCATATTGATGGTCGTGAACTGCGCATTACGCTATCCGTCGGTATCGCATTGGCGCGGGATAAAACCAGCTTTGAGCAACTGTACGCTGATGCCGATGCCGCCTTGTATCAAGCCAAACACAGCGGCCGCAACAAAGTAATAGTGGCAGAATACTGCGTTATTTTGTAACGCATACAGCGCCAACTAAGGTATTTTCGCTTGTTGCCACCACCACTACGCTGTAGCATAGCGGTGAACATCAGAGGATACTATGCTGCTAAAAAGCGTCAGGTTATTTGTTTTGCTGGCCGTAATGCTGAACCATGCTGTCATGGCATGCGATGCATTGGTTGTGCATGTGCCTGAACACGAGCATAGCTATACCTCCTATATCTACGACACCCATGCAACAACCACCATAGAGCAAAGCGCGGACAATACCGACAGTAACGCTGATGAGCACCATTCGGCGCATGCGCATGTTACCTGTGCCATCTCTTATATCCACAGCGTTAATTTAACTGCTGTTGGCGCGACGCGCAGCCTTGCGCCGCCATCAACGCTGTTTGCTATAAGTTACTCACCACCGGTACCGCCGCCCAACGTCTGATCCTGCCCGTTTATCATTTTATTTTACTGATTAACTAACAGGAGCATACCCATGCGTATGACATTTATGCTGCCGGCTTTTTGGCTGGCGGCTGTGGGCTATCCGGCTGCGCCTTTTGCACTGGCTGCAGAGCCGCAAGCCCTGACACTGACGCAGGCGTTACAACGCACCTTGCAACACGACGCTACACTGCAAGCCTTTCCGTATCAGCTGCGTATGGCAGAAGCGGCGCAATTGCAGGCCGCTGTCCGGCCAAGCCCGGAACTGGCGGTTACGCTGGAGAATGTTGCCGGCAGCGGCGACAGCCGGGGCTTAAGCGGCGCAGAGCTGAGCCTTAGCCTGAGCCAACAGATAGAATTAGGCCAAAAGCGCGAACGCCGGCTGGAACTGGCGCAAGACCAAAGCCAGCTGCAGCGCGATAACTATGAACTGGCGCGGCTTGAAGCCCTGGCCGACACCACAGAGCACTACCTGCAACTGCTGCGGCTGCAACAGTTACAGCAATGGGCCGCGGCGAATATCAGCCGCGAGCAAGCGCTGTTAGACACAGCGCAGCTGCGTAGTAACGCCGGCACCCTGCTGGATGCCGATATCAGCCGGATTAAACTGCGCCTGGTACGCAGTAAAATAACGCTGGCCGACATTAACCAGGCCATAGAAAGCCGGCGTTACCGGCTGGCGGCCGGCTGGAATGCCGCACCTGATTTTGCCCGGGTTAGTGGTGATATTGCCGCCCTGCCGCAACTGCCGCCGCTCTCCATACTGCAAAGCCAACTGCAACACAGCACCACACTACAGCGTTATGTCACACTGCAGCGCATCGCCCAAAGCCAGCTGCGCTTGACAGAAGCCAACAGTAAAGCGGATATCCGTTGGTCTGCCGGGCTTAAACGTAACGAAACCACTAACGACACCTCGCTGCTGCTTGGTTTTAGCCTGCCGCTGAACCTGACCGATCCGAACAAAGGCCACCGCCAGGCGCAGCTGGCTGAGCAGCAACTTATGGAGATGCAACAGCAACTGAGCGCAACGCAATTATCGTTGTTACTGCAGCAACAGTGGCTGGCGTTGGAGCAACTGCGCGGCACTGTGCAGGCTATCGACACCTTGTTACTGCCCGAAGCCATGCAGCTACACCAGCTTAGCCTGAACGGCTATCAGCAAGGCCAGATTGACTTACTCAGTGTGTTATCCGCGGAGGAAGAAATGGCGCAAGCCGGGCGCGATCTGATTGAAAGCCAAAGCAACTTTCACCTGAACCTATTGCAGTTGGAGCGCCTGACCGGCCAGCCCATCACACTGAACAGTACTGAGCCGGTTATTACTGCGGAGAAAAATAATGACTAAAACCATCACCCTGGCCGCCATGCTGTTGAGTCTGGCAGCCTTAGCGCTGAGTGGCACTGCAACTGCCGGCGACAGTGCGCAGCACGGGCACAGCGACGAGCACGGCAAACCCGGCCATCAGCATGCAGCTCAACACTCAGATGAACATAGTGCTGAACATTCTGATGAAGAGCATGAGATCCATATTGAGCTGAGTAGCAGAATGCAGCAACTGAATAATATTACGACTGAAGTCGCCGGCAAGCGTACTTTAGTGCAAAACACCGCGCTGTTTGGCGTGATAAAAACCATACCCACAGCGCAGTATCAGATCAGAGCACCCTATGCCGGTACGCTGCAGCAGATGCTGGTGCAACAGGGCGACAGCATCAGCAAAGGCCAACTGTTGGCGCGGCTCAGCAATGCCGCTACGTTAAAACCCTATGCTATTCACGCCCCGGCGGACGGCGTCGTCGCTGAGCGCTATTTCAATAACCATGAGTTTATTCGTGATGAAGTACTGCTGAGTATCGTCGATTACAGCAAGGTGTATGTCGAGCTGTCGGCCTTTCCAAACGATATGAATCAGGTGCAACCTGGTATGCCGCTAACAGTGTTCAGCCTGCATCATGGCCAAAGCACCAACAGCAACATCGGTTACATTGCGCCGCAAATGACCGAAGGCCATATTGCCCGCGCCCGTGCCGTGCTGGATAACCAAAGCGGCTACTGGCGGCCGGGGATGCATATTAAAGCGTTGGTGCAAAGCGCTGAAATACCGGTAGCCCTGGCAGTGAAAAAACAGGCTGTGCAGCGCTTAGATGGCAAACAGGTGATATTTGTCCGTGACGGCAACGTCTTTACCGCAACGATGCCGGAATTTGGCCGCGAAGATGAGGAGTACATTGAGGTGTTGTCAGGCCTGCAGCCGGGCACAGAGTACGCCACAGACAACAGCTTTGTCCTGAAAGCCGACGCACTTAAATCCGGCGCCAGCCATGCTCACTAGGAGGGCGCCATGATTGATTTATTGCTGAATTTTGCGCTTAAGCGCCGCTATCTGGTACTGGGGCTAACGCTGCTGCTTGTCGTTATTGGTATATATCACGCCAGGCAATTGCCGATGGATGCCGTGCCGGATATTACTAATGTGCAGGTACAAATTAATACCGCAGCGCCGGGTTACTCGCCGCTGGAAACCGAACAGCGCCTTACGCTGATTATTGAGAATGTGATGGCGGGCCTGCCGCAATTGCAGTACAGCCGCTCGTTATCGCGCTATGGTATGTCACAAGTAACCTTAGTCTTTAACGACAGCACCGATATTTATTGGGCACGGCAGCAAGTATCTGAGCGTTTGCAGGCGGTACAAAGCCGCTTGCCAGCCGAAAGCCGGGCTACTCTTGGCCCTGTTGCCACCGGCCTGGGTGAAATATTTATGTACAGCGTCAGTGCTGAACCCGGTGCAGTAAAAGCTGATGGCAGCACTTATAGCGCCGAAGACTTGCGTACCTTGCAGGACTGGCTGATTAAACCACAACTGGTGACTGTACCAGGTGTCACCGAAGTCAATAGCATTGGTGGCTATCAGCGCCAGTATCAGGTTGCACCGGACCCGGCAAAACTGCTGGCCTTTAGCCTTACACTGGCTGATATTGCCAGCGCACTGGCGCGCAATAACAGCAATGCCGGCGCCGGTTATATTGAACAGCGTGGAGAGCAGTGGCTGGTGCGCTCGCCGGGCCAGCTGCGCAATCTGACAGATATCAGCGAACTTATCATTGCCAAGCGCGACGATGCTCCGGTACGGCTGCGCGATGTAGCAGATGTCTATTTTGGTAAAGAGCTGCGCAGTGGTGCTGCCAGCCTTAACGGCGAAGAAACGGTGCTGGGTACTGTATTTATGCTGCTGGGTGAAAACAGCCGCACCGTTGCCAAAACCGTGGCAGAAAAACTGCACGAGGTAAACCGCTCATTGCCGCCGGGCGTTAGCGCCAAAGCGGTATATAACCGCACCAGCCTGGTGGATAAAACCATAGCGACAGTACAAAAAAACCTGTTTGAAGGCGCTGTGCTGGTAATAGTGGTGCTGTTTATTTTTCTCGGTAATATCCGCGCCGCGCTGATCACCGCGCTGGTCATTCCGCTTAGTATGTTGTTTGCCATAACCGGCATGGCGATGAATAACGTCAGCGGTAACCTGATGAGCTTAGGCGCGATTGACTTTGGCTTACTGGTCGATGGTGCCGTTATCGTTGTGGAGAACTGCCTGCGCCGCCTTGGCCTGGCGCAACAGCAACAAGGTCGTCTGCTGACACCGGCAGAGCGCTTAAGCGAAGTGTATCAGGCTACCCGTGAAGTCTTTACCCCGGCGGTATTTGGCGTACTGATCATCATGTTGGTGTTTCTGCCCATTTTTGCGCTGAGTGGCGTCGAGGGCAAAATGTTTCATCCGATGGCTTTTACTGTCATTGCCGCCCTGGCCGGCGCGGTGCTGCTGGCCATTACCTTTGTACCGGCAGCTATTGCCATTTTTGTCCGCGGTAAGGTTAACGAACACGACTCTGCCCTGCTGCGCGGTTTGAAACAAGGCTATAGCGTGCTGCTGCGCCTGAGCTTACGTTACTCAGCGCTGTTTATCAGTGCTGCCGTGCTGATAATGGCCGCAGTATTCTGGCAAGGCAGTAAACTTGGCACCGAATTTATGCCGCAACTGGATGAGGGCGATATTGCATTGCATGCGCTGCGAATTCCCGGCACCAGTTTAAGCCAGTCGCTGCAAATGCAGTTACTGCTTGAGCGCGAAATTGCAGCCCTGCCGCAGGTAGCAGCGGTATTTAGCAAGCTGGGTACAGCAGAGATAGCCACCGATCCTATGCCTCCTAATGTCGCAGATACCTTTGTGATGTTAAAGCCGCCAGGCCTGTGGCCTAACCCACAAATGAACAAGGCTGAATTGTTGGCGTTGCTGCGCCATACCGTGGAGGCGCTGCCAGGCAATAACTACGAGTTTACCCAGCCGATAGAAATGCGTTTTAATGAGCTGATTGCCGGGGTGCGTAGTGATGTGGCACTGCGTATTTACGGCGATGATTTAACCGAACTGACACAGCTGGCGCAGGCCGCAACCAGCTTGCTGGCATCAGTGCCGGGCGCTGTTGATGTGCGGATGGAGCAGGCAACAGGCTTACCGATGCTGTCAATTGAACCTGACCGCGAACACCTGGCGCTGTTGGGTATAGATGTCGCCAGCGTGCAGCACTATATTCAAACCATGGTTGGCGGGCAGCAAGTCGGGCTTATTTACGAGGCTGACAAAGCTTTTGCGCTGGTGATCAGAGCCGATGAAGCAATTCGCAGCAATCCGCAGCAATTAAAACTTTTGCCATTGGCATTAACTGATGCACCTTATGCCGACAACACGAATACCGAGCTTACTTATGTGCCGCTGGGCGAAGTCGCACATTTTAATGAGATTGATGCTCCTAATCAGATAAACCGGCAAAATGCCAAACGCAATGTAGTGGTAACGGCGAATGTATCAGGCCGCGACCTTGGCAGCTTTATCAGTGAAACCAAACAATTAATGGCGGATAACCTGACACTGCCGGCCGGTTACTGGCTGGGCTATGGCGGCACTTTTGAGCAACTGCAATCGGCGACAAACCGCTTAATGTGGGTAGTGCCGCTAACCTTGTTGCTGATTTTCGGCCTGCTGTTCAGTGCTCTTAATTCTGCCAAGGATGCCTTAGTGGTATTTAGCGGTGTGCCGTTGGCGCTAACCGGTGGCGTTACGGCGCTGCTGCTGCGCGATATGCCGTTGTCGATATCTGCCGCTGTCGGTTTTATTGCCTTATCCGGCATTGCGGTGCTTAACGGCGTAGTAATGCTGGCGATGATAAAGCAAATGCGTGACCAGGGCCTGGCGTTGTTGGATGCAATACAACAAGGCGCAGTGCAACGTTTACGGCCGGTTTTGATGACCGCACTGGTGGCCAGCCTTGGCTTTTTACCTATGGCGTTTAACAGCGGTACCGGCGCCGAAGTGCAGCGGCCACTGGCTACAGTGGTGATTGGCGGTATTATTTCCGCTACCCTGCTAACCCTGGTGCTGCTGCCGGCACTATACCGCCTGGTACATCAGCGGGCACAACTGTCCGCGCCTGGGTCAGCGTAAGAGCCAACGCACTAAGCCACACCACAATGCAAACACCACCCGCTAAGGGTGGTGTTTTTTATGCTGTCACCGGGGAGCCGCTGTGAAACTTAAAGTCGGCGTCCGGCGATAAAATTAACTCAGCTTCAACCTGGCCGAAAAACGCGATACGGGCGCTGATATCCTCAGCCGCAATCTGTGTCGCCAGCGTCAGGTAGTCCTGATAATGCCGCGCTTCAGAGCGCAGTAACGAGATATAAAAATCGGCAATGTCAGCCGGCAAATACGGTGCTAATTTAGCAAATCGCTCACAGGAACGCGCCTCGATATAAGCGCCGCAAATCAGCTTATCCACCATCGCGGCCGGTTCATAAGTGCGCACATGGCGCAGCAAACCTTTGGCATAACGGCTGGAACTGATTTTTTCGTACTGAATACCGTGTTTGGCCATCACTTCCAATACCTGATAAAAATGATGCAGCTCTTCTTTAATCAGCAACACCATTTTATCGATCAGCTCCTGAGCGTACCGGCTGTCACTTTTGGCCAGCATAGATTTCTTCAGGCTCAGCCCGGCCAGTGCTTGCCAATCGCCCTGCTGGCGGTAGGTAAAGTCTTCATAGGGTTTTAACCATTGCAGCAAGGCGTCGCCGCTTTGTTCATCGACGGCATAGCGGCGGATCAGGTACATTGCCGATTGCGCGGCCTTTAATTCACAGATCATATGGTCCTGCAGCAACATGGCCAAATGTTCCGGCTTTGCCGCCATATGCAACCACTCAGCAGGTGTATCACACTGTAAAAATTGTTGTACCGGACCGAGTAATTGGCTGACTTCAGCGCTTAGCATGGCTGTACTTCTGTTATTAAAACCGGCGCGTATTATAGCCAATAGCACTGCTGACACCAAGCTGCTGAGTAAGCACAATAAAACGCCGGTCAAATTTCAAACAATATGCTTGACGAAGTGCATTATATTGGCCATAACTGATACAACGGCTATCAAAGATAGCTAAAGCTGTGCAGACGTAGTGACAAGGATAATAATTATGATATTGAATCACTTATGGGGACTGTATGCGCACCCGAAAGAAGAGTGGCATACGATAGATGCAAGACATGAAAGTTTTCGTTACAGCCTGATCCACATTTTACTGGTAGCGCTGATCCCGTCAGTGTGCGCTTACTATTCGGCGGTACATTTGGGCTGGAGTATCGGTGTGGGTGACCGTATCATGCTCACCCACGACAGTGCGCTGATGCTGTCGGTCGCGATGTATGTTGCCTTAATCGGCGGTGTTTTTGCGCTGGCACTGCTGGCACATTGGATGGCACACACCTTCGGTGCCGAACCCACCTATACCCAAACCCTGGAACTGGCGGCCTACACCTCCACGCCATTGTTTATGGTCGGTTTTGCCGGCTTATATCCTGAGCTGTGGGTGGTGATGACAGTTGGCCTGATTGGCCTGGCATATTCGGTTTACCTGTTGTACGTCGGCGTACCGATACTAATGCACATTCCGGAAGAGCGCGGCTTTATCTACGCCAGCTCGGTCGTTACCTGCGGCTTGATCCTGCTGGTGTGTATTATGACAGCGACTGCTATTTTATGGAGCTCCGGCTTCGGCCCGATGTTTACCCATTAGCCGGCCTGATGCATAACACGCCGTGAAAAATACAAAAAGGGAGCCTTAGCTCCCTTTTTCAATTATTGCTGTTGCAACAATTAACCTTCGTTATAGGTTTCCAGGTTGGTTGCCATCGCCGCACCGGATTTTGCTTTAGCGCCGTCACTGCGCATTTGGTCTAACCGGTTCAGGTAATCCTGGTCTATATCGTTAGTAACGTAGTTGCCGTCAAACACTGAGGTTTCAAAGCGTTTAATTTCCGGGTTTTCCAACCGCACCGCTTCGATTAAATCCGGCAGCGATTGAAAAATCAGGCCATCAGCACCGATAATGTCACAGATGCTGTCAACGTCATGACCGTGGGCAATTAACTCGTTGGCTGACGGCATATCAATACCGTACACGTTAGGGAAGCGAATTTCCGGTGCCGCAGACGCGAAGTACACTTTCTTTGCGCCGGCTTCACGTGCCATATCAATAATTTGCTGCGAAGTGGTACCACGTACTATAGAGTCGTCTACCAGCAGTACATTTTTATCTTTAAATTCCTGCTTAATCGCATTGAGCTTACGCTTAACTGATTTTTTCCGCGCTTCCTGGCCGGGCATAATAAAAGTACGGCCGATATAACGGTTTTTTACGTAGCCCTGACGATAAGGTAAACCCAGCACAGTGGCAATTTGTAAAGCGGCGTCGTTGCTGGTTTCCGGGATCGGAATAACCACATCGATATCCAGGTTAGCCCATTCACGCTTAATTTTTTGTCCCAACATGGTACCCATCGCTACACGTGAGGCATATACCGAGATATTGTCGATGGTAGAGTCCGGCCGGGCAAAGTAGACATATTCAAAAATACACGGCGTGTAGCTGGGGTTCTCTGCGCACTGGAAGCTGTGCAGCTCACCGTCTGCGGTAATATACACTGCTTCACCGGGTGAGACATCGCGCAGCACGGTAAAGCCGTCAGCATCAAGTGCCACGCTCTCGGAAGCTACCATATACTCGGTACCCAGCTTGGTTTCACGTTTGCCCATTACTAACGGACGAATGCCGTTGGGGTCGCGAAATGCCAGTAAACCGTGGCCGATAATTAATGCCACTACAGCATAACCACCTTTTACTTTGCGGTGAACATTGGCCACTGCGCGGAAGATATGTTCGGCCTGCAGCTCCATTACACCGCTGTTGTGCAGCTCATGTGCTAACACGTTCAGCAACACCTCAGAGTCTGAGGTGGTATTAACGTGACGGCGGGCCACACGGAATATTTCTTCTTTTAAAATGTGCGAGTTGGTCAGGTTGCCATTGTGCGCCAACGCAATACCAAAGGGGCTGTTAACGTAAAACGGCTGCGCTTCAGCAGTGCTGGACGAACCCGCAGTTGGATAACGTACATGACCAATGCCCATATTGCCGGCCAAACGTTCCATATGGCGGGCTTCGAACACGTCTTTTACCAGGCCGTTAGCCTTGCGCAAACGCAGCGTGTTGTTATCCACGGTAACAATACCCGCCGCATCCTGGCCGCGATGCTGCAACACTGTTAAACCATCGTACAGTGCCTGATTAACCGGATATTTTCCAACAATACCAACAATACCACACATGGATTTTTTTCCTCGCCAACGCTAGGGCTTTTGCATAAAACCGGAATGGTGCTGCAAATACTCGAAGAACCATTCAATGATAAAACCAAATTCGGGGATTAATACTGAGTTTTGCCACCAGCCGGTGCTTGAAACCGGGGTAAAGGCATCGGTAAAAAACAACACTGCACTGACCACCAACACGCCGCGCAAGGCGCCGAACACCAGGCCCAGGATGCGGTCAGTGCCGGATAAGCCGGTTGATTGCACCAGCTTACCGATAAGAAAATTAACTAAAGCGCCCAGAACCAGGCTGCTGATAAATAAAATGGCGATGGCAGAGGCATTACGCAGGGTTTCGTCCTGCATCGAGGTAAACAACCCTGCTAAATGCGGATAATATTGGCTGGCAATAAAAAACGCCAGGATCCAGACGGCCAGTGAAATGGCCTCTTTAACAAAGCCTCTGACCAGGCTGATAACAGCCGATAACGCTATGATTGCCATAATGGCAAAATCAACCCAGACCATTTGCTACCAAAGGTTGTTTGATGACGGCGCGCATTCTATCAAACTGAGGGACTGCTTGGCTAATTATTTTCGGTTGGCTGATAACTCATCACATTCAAGCGCTCAATACCGGTTAACTGTTGCAATTTAGGTAATTGCTGTTCCAGCCGCTCTTTGCGCAGCTCCGGCCCTACCAGCACGCTGGTCAGTTTTAAGCCCTGCGAATTGGTAATATTGCGGGTAAAGGTGGTAAAACCGGCCTGACGTAATTTAGCCACTAAGGCATTGGCATTTTCCGCTTTACTAAAACTGCCAACCCGAACCACCCACGCAGCCTGGGCCAACGCCGCATTCGCCGTTCTGGCCGGCGCCGCTGTGGTAGCGGGTGGTGTGTTTGCCGTTACCTGAGCATATTGTTGCGACGGTAAGGGTTTATCTGTCGGGGCAATATCAACCGGCTGCTCATCTACAGTATCAGGGGTAATTTCAGCCCGAACCTGTTCAATAGTATCGCTGTTGGCCACTTGCTGTTGTTGCACACCTTTAAACTCGGGGCGGGCGGGGATCACCTTAAAATCATCTTTTACCACCTGCTTTTCGCCATCCAGCAAGTCCGGCAGGAAAATAATACCGGCCAGCACCAGTATCACTGTACCCAGTAAACGATGTTTAAATGCGGGTGTCACTTTGCCTCCTGGTGGCCTGCCAATACAGCAGACACAGTGAAAAACGAACCAAACACGACCAATAACTCATCCGACTGTAAGCTTGAGCTGACCGCCTGATAAGCGCTCAGCACATTCTGATGTAATACCACGTCAGCTGTCCCCTGTGGCAATTGCTCTGCCAGTTGCTGCGCAGCGGCACCGCGGGCGCCGCCAAGGCTTACAAGATGCCATTGATCAAACAATGACGTCAAGGGTAACAGAGTTTGTTGAATATCCTTATCTTTTAACATACCGCATAGTGCCACTACACGACCAAAACGTGGTTTCAGCCGCCGCAGTTGTTGCGCCAGATAACGCGCCGACTGCGGATTATGCGCCACATCAACAATAATAGCCGGTTGTTGCTGCAACCACTGCATGCGGCCGGGCAATGTCAGGCCGGTTAATACCGCGGTTAATTGCTGTGGCGTTGGCAACAACGCCAGTTGCTGCAGCACCGCCAGTGCGCAAGCGGCATTTTGCACCGGCATCGCCGGTAACGGTAAACCGTTATAAACCGCAGCGCTACTGTGCCATTGCCAGCTGTCGGCTTGTTCGCTGTAGTGGTAATCACGCTGCACTAGCACGCTGTTGCATTGCAGTGCTGTCGCATGCTGCAACACAGATTGCGGCGGGTTCAGCTCACCTATTACCGTCGTACCGCCGGGGCGGAAAATGCCGGCTTTTTCCCGACCAATCGTTTCGCGGTCATTACCGAGCCAGTCCTGGTGATCCAGGTCAACGGTAGTGATCACACTGACGTCAGGTGTAATAATATTAGTGGCATCTAACCGCCCGCCCAGCCCGACTTCTATCAGGCAGAAATCAACTTGTTGCTGTTGCAACAAACGAAACGCCACCAGGGTAGTAAACTCAAAGTAAGTCAGCGCTGTGTCGCCACGCAGTTGTTCAATAAAGGCAAAAGCGCTGACCCAATCAGCATCAGCGACATCGCTGCCGTTAAGCCTTAAACGCTCATTAAAGGTTAATAAATGCGGTGAGCTGTAAACGCCGACACTAAAGCCCTGCGCCAGCAGCAACTGTTCCAAACAACAGGCCGTAGTGCCCTTGCCGTTGGTGCCGCCGATTAAAATGATTTTGCCGGGCAGTTGCTGTAAATCAGCGCGCTGCGCGACCTGAAGTACGCGCTCCAAACCGAGTTCAATCTGATGGACAGGATGGCTTTGCTCGATATAACAAAGCCAATCGGCCAGGCTATGGCACGATTGGCTGTTCAGTATTGCTGTTGACATAAAACCTTAAGCGGCGTCGTGCTCCGACACCGGAGCAGGCAGCTGCATAAACTTAGCGACTAATCGCGCAATTGTATCGCGCATTTTGCGCCGGTCAACAATCATATCGATGGCGCCGTGTTCCAGTAAGAATTCACTGCGCTGGAAGCCTTCCGGTAATTTTTCCCGTACGGTTTGTTCAATAACCCGAGGGCCGGCAAAACCAATTAAAGCTTTAGGCTCACCGATATTAACATCGCCCAACATGGCTAAACTGGCTGATACACCGCCCATGGTCGGGTCGGTCAGCACAGAGATATACGGCAAGCCGGCTTCGCTCATTTTTGCCAACGCGGCACTGGTTTTGGCCATTTGCATCAGAGAAAACAGCGCTTCCTGCATCCGCGCGCCGCCGCTGGCAGAGAAGCATACAAAGGGTACTTTGTGTTTTAATGCATGTTCTACACCGGCAACAAACTTGGCACCGACCACAGACGCCATAGAGCCGCCCATAAACTCAAATTCAAATGATGCGGCAACAATCGGCATACCTTTCAGGGTACCGTGCATTACCACCATGGCATCTTTTTCGTTAGTGGCTTTTTGCGCGGCAACAATACGGTCTTTGTAGCGCTTACTGTCTTTAAACTTTAATAAATCTTGTGGCTCCAGCTCTGCTGCCAGCTCTTTAATATTGCCGGTATCCAGAAAGCCGGTTAAGCGCGCACGGGCCGATACCCGCATATGATGATCACACTTGGGGCATACTCCCAAATTGCGATCTAAATCAGCTTTGTATAACACCGCATCGCACGAGGTGCACTTAGTCCAGACACCTTCCGGGATATTTCGACGCGCGGAAGAAGAGGATGTTCTGGGCAGGATCTTTTCTAACCAACTCATAAATTTGTCCTATAGCTAACGGCTCTGCGACTACGCCAGGCCGTAAAAACGTTAAAAAACGCCGAAATTCAGTAAACCGGCGCTATTAAAGCACAAAACCTACAGCGCCGAATACAGAAAACTGGTCTTAGTAGTGCCGCTTAACGCCGTGTTTAGTCTGACAGAAACAACGGGCCCGGCGCAACTTTTGGCAAACCAAACTGCGCCGGATAGTCGACATCTACCAGATATAAGCCACCGGGTTTCGCCGTTGCCGCGGCCAAACTGCGATCTTTTGCCGCCAACACTTCGCCAATCCACTCTGGCGGGCGGTTTTTCATGCCGACTTCTAACAGGCTGCCGGTAATATTGCGCACCATATGATGCAAGAAGGCGTTGGCTTTAATATCCAGCACAATAAAGTCGCCACGGCGTTCGATAGTCAGATGGTGAATATTACGAAACGGGGTTTTTGACTGACACTGCATGGCACGAAACGAACTGAAATCCTGCTCGCCCAGCAACAACGGTGCTGCCTGGCGCATAAGCTCAATATCCAGCGTCTGATGGTAGTGACTTAAACCGGCACGTAAAATAGCAGGCCGGTATTTATGGTTGTAAATAATGTAACGATAACGCCTGGCGGTGGCGCTGAAGCGGGCGTGGAAGTCGTCGGCTACCGGTTGGGCCCAGCGCACTGCGATGGCATCCGGTAACCGCGTATTGGTGCCCATAATCCAAGCTTTGCTGTCCCGCACGGCGCTGGTATCAAAATGCACCACCTGGCCTGTTGCATGCACGCCGGCGTCGGTGCGGCCAGCGCAGCTCAACTCTATCGGCTGGTTGGCTACCGATGCCAGGGCAATTTCCAGCTCCTGCTGCACGCTGTTTACTTCGCGTTGACGTTGCCAACCGTAAAAAGCTGAACCGTCATATTCAATACCCAGTGCTATGCGCATGCCACCCCCTGTTAATAAACGGCGGCGATTATACCGCAAGCGCCGCGTTTATGCAGTGGCCGGCACTAATCTTCCTGCTTCAGTTTCTGCGCTTCTGTTTTGATGTTATCCGGCACGTCAGCTACCAGTATTTCGTCCAACAGCAGGTTAGCACTTTCTCTGTCATCAATTTCAATATAGGCGCGCACCAAATCCAGTTTAGCGGCATAACCGTTATCTTCAGTATCAACATCGCGTTGCTCATGCTCACCGATGATACCGGCATAGTCATCCAGCCCTACATCTACATTAAGTTTATCAAAGCGCTCAGTGTCTTGTTCATGTTGCCCGGCATCGGCCAGCAGCTTGTCAATTTCAACAAAATCATCCTCGGCAAAATTAAACTCTTGCGCTGAATCTTGCTGTGCCGCAGCTAAATCATTAACCAATAACTCCGTCGTATCAGGCTGTGCTGACGCGGTGTCGTTGGCGTCGATAACGTCGGCCATCGCTTCGAGTTCAGACATTAATGAATCAAACTGAGCATCCGGCAACGGGTCCAACTCTATTTCAGCAATATCCGGCTCTACCGCTGTATCATCAATATCGGCTGACAACAGTTCAATATCACTGAGCAATTCATCATCTGTCAGCTCAAGCTGCGGATACTCCCTTAAAATTTTACTGGGGTTTTCTACCGATAATGCCGCCTCCCCCGGCCGGACGACCGAATCATCTTCCAATGCGGTCAAATCCAGTGCGGCCAGCGCACTATCTTCAACATCCGGGTCTGTGTCTTCTTCATCCTGCAACAGCATGTCCGGCGCTGACAGCTCCGATTCTGACAACTCTGGTTCAAACAGCTCAGGTTCTGACAACTCTGATCCTGACAACTCTGGTATTGACGGTTCAGGTTCTGTCAAAGCTGGTTCAGGCGCGCTCGTTGCCACGTCCGGCTCTGTTACCGGCCGGCTGTCTTCCACCTGCTCTAATAACTCTGTCAACTCGGCACTTAGCAGCGCTGCTGCATCGGTATCATCGCTATCGGTTTCTGTATCATCTGCTGCGTGGTCTGTTACCAGGCTTTCGGCGAATTCATCTAATCCCGAGCTGTCAAAACTGTACTCCGCTGCCTCAGGATCTGCAGTTTCAGCCGCCATTGCCTCTGCCAGTTGCTGCTCTTGCTGCGTTGCTTCACCGGCTTGCAAGGCTTTATCGTCTGGCTGCTCAATTGCGGTTTCAACCGGTGTATCATCAGTGGCCAGCACATCCTCTGCATCAAAATCGATTTCTTCAATCAGCTCGTCAATATCAAACTCATCTATCGCAGACTCATCTAACGCAGAGTCATCTATGCCAGCCACATCGGCATCATCTGCAGCCGGTTGATGCAGCTCGTCGTCCGGCTGAGCCTGCGGCGTATCATCTGCCAGCTCTATGGCAATATCATCGTCGTCTTCTGCCGCCAGTAATGCCGACAAGTCCGTGTCTGACAAGATATTATCCGCATCGAAATCTTCTTTTTCTGTCGTATCCGGTTCAGGCAGAATATCATCCGCGAAGCCATCATCTACTGCCGGCAATAAGCTGTCATCTTCAAATGACAGCCCATCATCAAACTGCAACATATCGTTATCAGCGGTCGCTTCAGTAAATTCGCTGCCTTCGCTAAAAGCATCTTCAAGCAATGCATCGTCTATTTCGAACAAGCTTTCATCGAGATCGTTGCTTTCATCCAGCGGGGGCAACGGTGAGTGATAACCGGGATCTACCGCTTTTTCCGTCGTGGCCGCCTGAATAACCTCTTCAGTCTGCCGGCCACGCTTTTTCACCCACAACAAAATACTGAATAAAATCAGCAGTGCAGGTATGCAAGCTGCCAGGATCCATGCCAGCGGATTTTTAAACCATTGTTGCCAATTACTGCTTTGCTGCTCTTGCAGTTGCTGCAGCGCCTCTTCATCAGCTTTGGCTTGCAACAGCTCTGCCTGTTGTTTTAGCAGCAACGCTATTTGCTGTTGCAGCTCACTGTCTTCACCCAGCTGTGCTTTTATCAGTTCCAGTTCCTGCTGCACTCTGCCAAGGCTGGTTTTCAGCTGCAGGTTTTCATCGGCGATGCTTTCTATCACCTGCATCGAATCGGCAAACTGACTGCGTAAGCCATCTAATTCTTCACGTTGCTGCCGGCCAATCCGTTCCAGTTCGGCCTGCCATTGCGGGTCTGGCTTTTCCGCCGGCGTTGTAGTAGCGGCTTTACGCGTTGCGGCAGCTTTTTGCCGTTCTGCCCAAATGACATCGTCCTGCTCAGATTTGCGCCTGGCGACAGTAACATTTACCTGCTGTATTTCAGCTTCAGTGGGTAAGGTAAGTGTTGAGCCGGGGCGCAAACGATTCAGGTTGCCGTCAATAAAAGCATCGGGGTTTTTCAGATATATGGCATACATGACCTGATACAGGCTGATATTACCCTCAGGTTTCACCCGCTCAGCCACGCGCCACAAGGTATCAGACGGGCTTAGCGGCCCTATGGTAACTGCCGGTGGCGGCGCATCGCTGCCGCGGGGGCCGCGAATTTGGGTCGTGTTTTCCTGCGCCAGCAATGGTGACGAAAAATTGACAAGCACTGCAACAATGAAGACAAATAACAAAGGCATTAATGGTCCCTACCCCAAATCCGGCGTATTTAGCTAAAGAAATCGGCAGTTTGTGTTCAAACCTTTAGTGACACTGCAAACAATGTTCCAACTATGGCTGGCAAACCGTTAGTGAAAATATAAAGCACTGGCACAGTTCTGACCAGCACTTAAAAAAGCTATTGATATCGCAGAAGTTCAGTACAGAGAAAGCCGGGGCTTCATGGCGAAGCCCGGCGAGGCTGTAAATTGACGAATTACAGGTAGTCGCGGATCAAGTGCTCAGCAATCTGAATGCTGTTAGTAGCTGCACCTTTGCGGATATTATCTGCCACTACCCACAGATTAATACCGTTTTCGTGCGATAAATCCTGTCGGATACGGCCAACAAATACCTCATCTTTACCGGCCGCACTGCATACCTGGGTTGGGAAATCAGCATTGTTTTCCAGCAATACCACGCCCGGCGCATCGGCCAGCAAGGCTTTTACCTGCTCAACACTGATGGGCATCCGAGTTTCAATATGCACCGCTTCGGCGTGGCCGAAAAACACCGGCACCCGCACTGCGGTGGCGTTAACTGAAATACTGTCATCACCGAAGATTTTTTGCGTTTCCCAGTGCATTTTCATTTCTTCTTTGGTGTAGCCGTTATCCATAAACACATCAATTTGCGGAATAACATTAAACGCGATCTGGCGGGCAAACTGGCCTTCTTTTTCAATCGGCCGGCCATTCATCAGTTGCGCCGCTTCATGGGCTAACGCCTCAACCGCTTCTTGCCCGGCACCACTGACCGACTGATAAGTGGCGACATTAATCCGGCTGATGCCCACGGCATCATGAATAGGCTTTAACGCCACCAACATCTGAATAGTCGAGCAGTTTGGGTTAGCAATAATATTGCGGTTGCGATAATCAGCAATGGCATGCGCGTTTACTTCCGGCACCACCAGCGGAATATCCGGCTCGTAGCGGTAATGTGAGGTGTTATCAATCACTACGCAGCCGGCATCAGCGGCTTTGGGAGCATACATAGCCGATACATTGCCACCGGCAGAAAACAAGCCGATTTGCGCTTGCGACCAGTCGAACGTTTCTGCGTCGATAACCTTAATTTTCTTGCCTTTAAATGTCACGGTGCCGCCGGCAGAACGGCTGCTGGCTAACGGGAACAACTGCCCTACCGGGAAATCACGTTGTTCCAGAATTTCAATTAAATGTTGTCCTACCAAACCTGTTGCACCCAAAACGGCAACATTGTATTGCGAAGCCATGACAGTTCCTCTTGTTATTGTGCGAGGCTAAAACCTAATTGCGGCAAAAAGTCGGGTATGACCTTGCCACACAGTTGTAACGAGCTGAATTCGCGCCGCGGCGGGTATGACTTTCTAAGCCAGTCAAAGCCCTTACTTTGCAGGTAATACCGCAGTATGGCATCGTCACGGCGTACATCATATAACAGTCTTGCTAAGTTTTGGACATCCGGAAGCCCAAAATTTGCACTAATTTGCAGTTTTTCCATTGCCGGAACCGGCAATAACTGCTGTAGTTGCTGCTGTAATGGCTGTTGCAGCAACGCTGCACAGCGCTGATAAAGCATTTCAGTGCCGCGGGCTTTACCCTCAATACTGTGGCCGGCGATATGCGCAGTGGCAATATCCACATAAGGCAGCAATGCAGTAAGAATGTCGGGTTCATGCTCCCACACGTCTAACACCACAGCGCGACGTGTTGGCGCGCGGCTTAAATCCTGTAGCAAGGCCTGATTATCAATCACCGCACCGCGTGAGGCGTTAATCAGTGCGCAGTCGGGCTTTAGCTGCGCTAAGGTCCGGGCATTAAGTAAATGCTTAGTGGCATCACTGCCGCTATTTATCAGCGGGGTGTGGAAGCTGATAATATCGGCTTCAGCACATAGCCGGGTAAAGTCGGTATGATTAAAGCTCTCCTCGTTGCGGGCGCGCAGCGGGTCACACAGCAGTACCTTAATATTCAGCGCCTGCAGCGCTTTAGCCAGCCGGCTGCCGATATTACCCACGCCAACGATACCGACAGTTTTGTCTGCCAACTGCCACTGATATTTATCGGCTAAACACCATAAGCTGCTAAGCACATATTCCACCACCGACTGCGCATTGCAGCCCGGGGCGCTGGAAAACGCCACCTGGCGCTGAGCCAGATAGGCCTGGTCAATATGATCCATGCCAATGGTGGCGGTGCCGACAAAGCGCAGTTTGCTGTTGTGTTGAAGCAGCTGCGCATTAACATTGCTGACCGAGCGCACCAGCAGAATATCAGCATCCTGCAACTGTGCGGCGCTGACATTGCGGCCGTCAAACAAGCTAACCTCGCCAAACTGGCGGAAAAACTGCTGCACCAAAGGCATATTTTCATCGGCAAAAATGCGCATTAACGGGTCCTGCTAAAGCTAAAAAGGCGAAGCGCAGTGTACCAAATAGCACAAAGCCAGCCTATTGAATTTGGCTGGCTTTGTGTAGTTGACGCCACAGCGCTTAAGGCAGGGCGACCTCAAAGGTATAAGTAACGGATTCGCGCACCTTGTCAGCCAGCGCGGAATTGCTGTCAGCTGAATAGGAAGCTTCAATCAGGTAACGTCCTGCTGTGGCGGGCGTAAAGCTGAACCGGCCATCGGCATTGGTTTCAAATTCAATCCGCCCGGCGTCGTTGCGATAAAGCTCGCCCTCATATGACAGCACGCCTTTTACCCCTGCTTGCGGTTTGCCATCAAGGTTAAACACCAACTGCAGGTTTTCTTCTGCTACCACATCAGCCGGATGCACATTACTGCTGATCTCAAGGCCCTCGCCCTGTAGTTTCACTACCGTATCTGTTGGGCTGTTTACCGTTATGTAAGCAAAGTTGCGGCTGCGCATTTGGGTGGTTTCCACCTTAGTGGCACCTTTTGGCAATTGCGCCGTGCGCTCCTGCTTGTTAGCCATCAGCCGTTTACGCTCGCCGTTTAACTCATAACTGGTAAAAAAGCGCAGTGGGTTGGCCATTTCCAGCCGGTAAGTACCGTCGCCGGCCAATTGTACATCAGCCATGGATTTACGCTTGCCCTGATGTACCGAGCTGACATCCTGCACCTTGCCATCCGGCAAATACAATTTCAGGCTTTGTAAACCAATGCCTTTATCCGGTACAAAGGTCATATTCGCGGCAGACGCATCGACGCTTACCCAGCTATCCTGCTTCGACAATACGTAATGGCTTGGTACCAGCCATAAGGTGTGGGCACTGATACTGGCACTGACAACCAGGCCAGCTAGTAAAACTGCTGATTTTTTCAACATAACACAACGTCCTTTTTAAATTTTGAATGCGGCGTCGCCGCTATTAACGGATAGTGGCTTTAACCGCACCTAATTCACCCTCTGCTGCGATATCAATTACAGCGCCTTCCGAGGGCAGGTTAAATTCATGTTTAACCAGGCTGCGCCCGCCTTGCTCGCGCGCGGCCTCAACAAAAAGTGTGTACTGCCCCGCTGCCAATACAGCGCCATTATCGTCTTTACCATCCCAATGCAGGGTATAGCTGCCCGGCTTTTGCGTGGCACCACTTACCGCATCAACCAGGGCGGTATTACTACGGCCGATTTTGCGCCAAAAACGGCGTAAATCTTTTAACCAGTCCGGCTTTTCTACCCACAGCGCAATCAGCTTTACCGGCTGCTGCTGTGCATCTTCTACCCATACCGCAACATAAGGCCGGTGATACTGGCTGGTTTCTATTGCCGGCAATTCCAGTGCAATATCACTTTGCGCCGCTGTCACTTCACTTTGGCAAAACAGCGCCGTAATACACACTAATAAGCAGGCCCCGGTTAACTTCATGGTATTTCCTCTGTTGGCGCGCCCTAACCGGCGCTAATGCAATGACAAAATATAAGCAAATAAGCTGATAAAAATACCCAGCATGGCCAGGCTGTTACCAATACTGCGCCTTGATGGCTGCTTTAAAATCAACCAAAAACCAGTGAGGGAAAAAATAATGCAGGCCAGCGCGGTAAGATCAATCAGCACTATCCAACTGGTGCCGGCGTTGCGGCCTTTATGTAAGTCATTCAGCAGTGCCAGATAACCGTTAAATTCCAGTTCCAGCTCGGCGGTGTGGTTAGAGAAATCAACAATGGCAGTGGCGTAGCCGGCAGGGCGTTTAAAATCCAGCTCCAGCAGCAGCTCGTCCGGTTCAAACAGATAACTGAATACCGACGCCTTAACCTGATGTTCATCGCTTAACCAGTTACGAAACTGCTCTGCTATCTGCGCCTGCTGTTGCTCTGACTGCGGTAAGCTGCTGTAGCGCAGATGCTCAGGTAAGCTAAGCACTTGCTGCAAGCTAAGCTGCCCGGCCTTGCTATAGAGCAAATCCGGATGGTTCAGCGTAATACCGGTAATAGCAAAAAACAGCAGCAGTACCAGCACCAGCATCGAACTGTAGCTGTGTATCAACCGCATTAATTTATTTAGCGCAGGCCCGCGCCGAAACTCAATCATTACCGCTTAACCACCCAAAACATTTGATGGGCATAATACTGATAACAATTCGCATTTGCAAATAAACCTAAGCGTCAACCATAAAAAAAGGCGCCATCCGGCGCCTTATTCAACGTACAGCCAAACTATTAATAACGGGCAAGAAACTCGGCACGGGTACGGCCGTCATCTTTAAATATGCCGCCTAAAGCCGTGGTTTGCGTTTTAGAATTAACATCCATCACACCGCGGGATTTCACGCAATAATGCACGGCATCCATCGTCACGGCGACATTTTTAGTTTGCAGTAAGGTTTGCATTGCCACCAACACCTGCTGGGTTAAACGCTCCTGCACCTGCGGGCGCTGAGCAAAAAAGCGCACTATACGGTTAATTTTAGATAAGCCGATAATGCGTTTTTCCGGAATGTAGGCCACGGTAGCACTGCCATCGATAGTGACAAAATGATGCTCGCAGGTACTGGTAAAGCTGATGTCTTTTACCTTTACCATTTCCTGCACCTGCATTTTATTGTCAATCAGGGCAATTTTAGGAAAATTACTGTAGTTCAGGCCACCAAAGATTTCATCGACATACATCTTGGCAATACGATGTGGTGTTTCACTTAAACTGTCGTCACTCAGATCCAGCCCTAAAGTGCTGACGACTTCAGTCATCAGGCTGCTGATCTTTTTGTACTTCTGGTCGCGTGATAAACCGTTGTCCAGCATAGGCGTTTCCAGCCCCTGCGCTTCCAACGCACTGCGTACCAATATTGCTTCTTCTGATAACATAACTTATCCCAAACCGGCTGTGATGAACCTAGTACGTGCCGCCTTAGCCGCTAGTTTACGGATAAAGTCAGTTTTTTGCCATTTTTATGACGTGACTGCAACGGCTGTAGTATTGCGGCCCCCGGCGCCAGCACCAAAATCGCAGTGCAAAACGCCATGGTATATAGCGGCGGGGCTTACTGTACCAGAGATAAGGCTTCTAATAATTCACGTGGTTCCACTTCCGGGCCATTTAAACTTTCATCCCAGTTAGTGCCGATTAACACGCCGTCATCGTACATTTCTTTCAGCCAACCTTCGCAAAATACATCTAACGCGATGGCTTCAGGCTTATAAACCGCCCACTCTTCTGAGCAATGCGCCTTTGCTGAGGCTTCATCAGACCAAAACGGCATAACGTCGGTTTCTTCAAACTCAACCGACTCTACCACCAGCAAGTCTTCGCCATCGGCTAACACATAAACAACGCCATTGGTTTTGGCTTCTTCAACGAAACGCTTAAAACTCGGATCTTGTGCGAATTGACTCATATTTACTTTCCACCACAGGTAAAGGAATTGGTTGCTATTAGACCAGAAAGCACGGCGTAAAAGCGAGTTTTATCTTGTTTGCCGCCGGCGCAGCTTTCCCTGCCACTGAAAAATAACGTACAATCAGCGGCATTGTTTCACTCAACGATAAGCTGCAAATTATGGCTCAATATATCTACTCCATGCACCGTGTGTCTAAGGTGGTTCCGCCTAAACGCACTATTTTAAAAGACATTTCATTATCTTTCTTTCCCGGCGCTAAAATCGGCGTACTGGGTTTAAACGGTTCCGGTAAGTCTACTCTGCTGCGTATCATGGCCGGAGTAGATAAAGAGTTTGAAGGTGAAGCCAAACCACTGGCCGGCACCAAAATTGGCTACCTGCCACAAGAGCCGCAATTAGATCCTGGTAAAACCGTACGCGAAATTGTTGAAGAGGCCCTCGGCGATGTAAAAAACGCGCTAACCCGGTTAGATGAAGTTTACGCGGCTTATGCAGAAGAAAACGCCGACTTTGACGCTCTGGCTCGTGAACAAGGTGAACTGGAAGCGCTGATCCAGGCCAAAGACGGCCATAACCTGGATAACACCCTGGAACGCGCAGCCGATGCGCTGCGCCTGCCGCCATGGGATGCTAAAATTGAGCACTTATCCGGTGGTGAGCGCCGCCGTGTGGCGATTTGCCGCTTATTGTTGGAACGGCCGGACATGCTGTTGCTGGACGAACCGACCAACCACCTTGATGCTGAATCAGTCGCCTGGTTAGAGCGCTTCCTGCACGATTATCCCGGCACAGTGGTTGCCATTACCCACGACCGTTATTTCCTCGATAACGTTGCCGGCTGGATTTTAGAACTGGACCGTGGTTACGGTATTCCGTGGGAAGGCAACTACTCTTCCTGGCTGGAACAAAAAGATGCCCGGTTACAGCAGGAAGAAAAAGCTGAAAACGCCCGCCAGCGCTCTATCAAGCAAGAATTGGAGTGGGTGCGCACTAACCCCAAAGGCCGCCATGCCAAGAGCAAGGCGCGGATGGCACGCTTTGAAGAACTGCAAAGCCAGGAATTTCAAAAGCGTAACGAAACCAACGAGCTGTTTATTCCGCCTGGCCCACGATTGGGCGATAAAGTGCTGGAAGTTAACCACCTGCGTAAATCCTTTGGTGATCGCCTGCTGATAGACGATTTAAGCTTCAGCATTCCCAAAGGCGCTATTGTTGGTATTATCGGCCCGAACGGCGCCGGTAAATCTACTTTGTTTAAAATGATCAGCGGCGCAGAGCAAGCCGACTCCGGTGATATCAGTGTCGGTGACACGGTGCAACTGGCCAGTGTGGATCAGTTCCGCGATAGTATGAACCCGAAGAATACGGTGTGGCAGGAAATCTCCAACGGTCAGGATATGTTGCAAATCGGCAACTTCCAGATCCCCAGCCGTGCTTATGTTGGCCGCTTTAACTTTAAAGGTAACGATCAGCAGAAGTTTATCGGCGAGTTATCCGGTGGTGAACGTAACCGCGTGCATTTAGCTGCGCTGTTAAAAGCCGGCGGCAACATGCTGTTGCTGGATGAGCCCACCAACGACCTTGACGTAGAAACGCTGCGCGCATTAGAAAATGCTTTGTTAGATTTCCCGGGCTGTGCCATGGTTATTTCGCACGATCGCTGGTTCCTTGACCGCATTGCTACGCATATTCTGGATTACCGCGATGAGGGTAAAGTAAATTTCTTTGAAGGTAACTATTCAGACTATGAAGCCTGGTTAAAAGCCACCTACGGTGCTGATGCGTTAGAGCCGCACCGCATTAAATACAAAAAAATCTGATGTATTGCACTACAAAACGCCCGTTATTACGGGCGTTTTTATTTAAGCTCAACGGGTATGTTACTGCCGATAGCCGGACGACATGACCTTTTGATAATACTCTGTAGTGGCAACCTCACTATGGGCTTGCTGCAACCGCTTCACCAACTCCGGTGATGTTTCCAGGCTGGCCGCCAGCCAGGTGTGTTGTGCCAGCTCGGGTATAGCATACACAAAACGCAGATATTTATAAGGCAACGCCAAGGTCTCTGCCATTGCGGTAAAGGCTACGGCATCGTCAACCACCAGGTCTACTTTACCATTTAGCAACAACTGCCAGGACTCGGTAATATCAGCCGCCAGCACCAGCTGCTGTCCGGTACTAAAACCATTCTGCATTAGAAAGTTCGCCGCTAAATCATCACGCTGCACAGCGATGGTGTAACCGACGGCATCGCTTAACGCCTTAATACGGATATCATCGCGATGGCTAAGTGCAACAAAACCCAGCTGATAGGCTGCGACAGTACCGATCCAATGAAATTGTGCTTCGCGTTCAGCCGTGCGTGCCATATTGTAAATCAATACATCTGGCCGACTCTGTGCAATACGAAAAGAGCGCGCCCACGGATAAACCTCTATTTGCGCTGTCACACCGGCCTTGGCTAACGTCGCCCGCACCAGTTCAGTACTTAACCCGGCTATCTCCCCCGCTACCAGTGTTTGGTGCGGCGGCGATAACTCAGTGACCACACGTAACGATGCATTCGCCGCAACGCTGCAACTCAAACAACTGACAACTAACAAAAAATACTTCAACATAAGGCTGTCGGCCCCACTGATACTGCTTCCAGATAGCATAGCTTAATTGGGTTTTGCTGCCAGCTGTAGCATCAATAACAAATTAGCTAATTGTTAGTCAATTTCACTAAACTCGATTTTAAGCTGACGTTCAGCAAACACTAAAACGCAACAATAAAAAATAAAAAATGATTTAATTCAACAAGTTAACTAAAAACAAAAAAGTGGCACGTTGCTTGTAACAGTTTAAGTGTTGTTGACACTAATCTGAAACCAAAGGACAAAAAAATGAAAACTTTATCTTATCTAACTCTGGCCACTGTTATCGCTGTAAGCTTTGCTGCACCGGCTCAGGCCAACACGCTCACCGACACCTTAACTGAAACGGTCAGCAACCAATTAACCGAACTGAGCGCTAACATTAAACAGCAAGCAAAATCTGCTTTAGAGCAAACTGTTGCCGAATTGTTTTTTTCTGCCGGCAGCCAGCAAGCTGAACAAAATGTGGCCAAAACCAGCGAACAGGCAACAACCGACCAGCAATAAAGGCCGCCACCATGCAGTTAGCAACAGGTTCGCTTACGCCCGCTGTATCGCGTAAGCGACATGCTGTTATTGCTCTGACCAGACAGCCAATTCATTGCCATGCGGATCAGCAAAGTGAAACCGACGCCCGCCCGGGAACGAAAATACCGGCTTAATTATCCGGCCTCCTGCAGCAACAATTTTCCGCTCAGTCTCTGCCAGATCTTTACTGTACAGTACTACTAATGCCGCCCCCTGCACCGTGGTTGACTGCTTTGCCGCACGATAAAAACCGCCATCCAGGCCGGAATTAGCAAAAGCAACATAGTCAGGACCATAATCAGCAAACACCCAGCCGAATACCTGTGCATAAAACTTTTTCACTGCCGCCAGATCTGCCGCCGGAAACTCTACATAGTTAATTTTTTCATGCCCACTCATAAGCACAGCTCCCGCTTCTGTTATATCCATAGCTTACTCTAATGCAAGCGCCGATCTCTAACAAGCGACTAAAACAGAAAAGCCACGCGGCTTTTGCAAGGCGTGGCTTTGTTATCAACAACAGCTTGGTTTAGCTGATGCGCAGCTCTTTATTTGCTATGAACCAGGTTGGCAGTATTCAGTGCACGGCCCATCTGCGCTAGTAAACGGTTTAATTTACGCACCAGCAATGCACGGCTAACGGCACGACTGTTGTTAACGGTAACATTATGTTTCGCGGCTGTGGTATTTAACGTCGTCATGCTTCACCTCTGTGTTTGTGCGCTGTTTATATGTTGCACATTATGCCGACTTTTTGCACAACTGACGAACGAGATAAATTACAACCAAAGCATCAATAAAACTAATGCATAAATCACACTATATTCATATAACGTTAGAGGTTATGTAATGCTGAATTAAAACCTCAACCGGTAGATATTGATTTTTATTACGTTAAAATAGCTATTCATGCAGATTAAATCTAGTAAGAGCACCCACAGCATAATCAGGCTGGGGCTGGAAACTGAATTAACGAGCAGTAGTTATGGTTAGTTATTCTAATCATAAAATTTCATTTTTTCAGTGTAACGCTAAAATACAGCGCTTTTTGCATTTCGCAGTATTATCAGCTGTAGTTATATGCTAAATTAATTGCGAAAAGTTCTCATTTACATTTTGGAGTTACCTATGAAATCACTGTTATCTGCTGTCATGTTGGGCAGTACTTTATTCTTTGCCGGCGCGGCATTGGCCGACGAGCGGCCGGACCACTATAAAGGTAAGCCTTCCGATACCCTGGAGCAGGCGGTAGCTAATTTCAGTGAATATAATCAGAAGTTAAAAACTGCTTTAGCCGGTGAGCTGACGCCGCTGGCCATGGTCGAAATTCATGAACTGACTTACACGATAGAAGTGGCGCTGGAGAAAATCCATGCTGAAACCGCTAAGTTAAAAGACACACTGGAAGAGCTGCATGTTGCCTCTGAGCACATGGACACCGATACAGCAAAAGCGCACGGCGATGCCTATATTAAAGCCGCACAAACGCTAATTAAGTAAACAGCATTTCAGCCATGACAGCCCTGCAATATCCACATCATTTCAGCGCAGGCAGTGTTAGTTTGGCAGCACTGGGTAACCATGCCGCCAACAGCGGTGCTGCGGTATTGTGTCTGCATGGCTGGCTGGATAATGCCGCCAGCTTTGAACCGCTGGCGCAGCAGCTACCTGATATACCGCTGCTGGCATTGGAGTTCCCCGGCCACGGCCATTCCGGCCATCGTAGCGCTGACGCACACTATTACTTTTTTGATTGGGTGCAGGACTTAGTCGCGTTATGTACAGAGCAGAATTGGCAGCAACTCACAATTATCGGCCACTCAATGGGCGCTATGGTAGCAACTGCACTGGCCGCGGCTTTTCCGGAGCTGGTGGCGAAGTTGGTGTTGATAGACAGCCTTGGCTTTGTTACTGATGACGCCGCTAATGCGGCAAAACAGCTGCGCGAAGGTATCAAATCACGGAGGAAACCTATCTCACGTAAGCCGTCTTATACCAGCGTGGCTGATGCCGCAGCCGCCAGACAAAAGCAAAGCGATTTCAGCCTAACCGAAGCCATGTTACTGGCAGAGCGCGGCACTGTTGCCACAGCGCAAGGCGTAAGCTGGCGCGCCGATATGCGCCTGCGCCATAGCTCGGTATATCGCTTAACGCCGGAGCAAGCCAAAGCGCTGACATCGGCGGTACAGTGCAAGGTGCTGGCGCTAATTGCTAACGACAGCCCCTTTGCCGGCAAAGCAGAGCAGTTTGCTGCGCATTATGCGCAATTGCAGTTAACACCTGTCAGCGGTGGCCATCATTGTCATATGACCCAAACAACCCTGGTAGCCGGCGAGATCCGTCGCTTTTTAATGGCATAAAAAAACCGCAGCGAACTGCGGTTTTTTCTGTGTAAACTTTGGTATTTAACCTTTCAATACTGTGGCAACCGATTTAGCAAAGTAATCAATATTGCTGTGGTTTAACCCGGCAATGCTTACCCGGCTGGAATCCACCATGTAGACACTGAACTCGTTACGCAAGCGACTGATCTGCTCCTTGTTAATACCCAAAAAGCTGAACATGCCGTGCTGGCGGGTAATAAAGCTGAAATCCTGCTGTACACCCTCGCCGGCCAATTTATCGATAATCAGCTGACGGTAGCTGTTGATGCGGTTACGCATTTCGGCCAGCTCTTCATGCCACAGACTGGTTAGCTCGTTACTGTCCAGAATATTGGCGACGATAATGGCACCGTGCGCCGGTGGCATAGAATAAATACTGCGCACCACGCTTAGTAAATTTACTTTAGCAACATCAGTGACTTTACTGTCTGCCGCCACAATGGATACCGCACCGATACGCTCGCGGTACAGGCCAAAGTTTTTTGAGCAGGAACTGCACAGGATCATCTCTTCGACATTATCAGCCAGATGACGCAAGCCTTTGGCATCTTCATCCAGGCCTGAGCCAAAACCCTGATAAGCCATATCAACCAGCGGCGTAAAACCGCGCTCTTTGGCGACATCAGTAAAACGCTGCCACTGGGCAAAGGTTAAATCCATGCCACTGGGGTTGTGGCAGCAGGCATGCACCAATACCACATCGCCAGCGGGCACGGTCGCCAAATCAGCAAACATCGCCTCTTCGTTCAGGCCCTTAGTGGCGTAATCGTAGTAAGTGTATTCTTTTACGTTCAGGCCGGCGGCCTTAAACATCGAAATATGGTTAGCCCAGGTTGGGCTGGTTACCCAAATCGTCGCATTTGGGTTAGCTTTTTTAATAAACTCGGCTGCTACACGTAAAGCACCGGTGCCGCCCGGGGTATGGGCTGTAGTAACGCGGTTGGCCAGCAATACTTTATGCGCTTTACCAAACGCCAGCTTTTCAATATGGCTGTTAAAGCCTAAATCGCCTGCCATACCAATATAGGTTTTGCTGTCTTCCTGCTTCAGGCGCAGTGCTTCAGCTTCTTTTACGCACTTCAGTACTGCCGTGTGGCCCTGCTCGTCTTTATATACCCCTACACCCAGATCAACTTTGTTCGGGTTCGGGTCTTCTTTGTACGCTGCCATCAAGCCTAAAATCGGATCGGTGGCCACCGGTTGTAACTGAGCAAACATAATGTTCTACCTGAGTTTAAGTTGCATGAAAAGGCTGCGCTTAAGGCAAGTACGCCGGTATGGTTAAACATACCGCTACCAGCAATGCCAGTGCATCCGCAGTAAATACGTTTTTATTAAAATCTTCTGCATCGACAATGCCGGCTATTTTGCCTGATTGGTCAAACAGAGGCAAACAGGCTTCGGCCTGTACTTTAGGATCGCAGGTGTAATATTCGCCACCTGTGCCCAAATACGCTGCCACGTCGTTTATAACTTTGGCTTTACCGCTTAAACCCACGGTGCTGTTATTACTGATTTTGGCAAATTCGCTGTTAAGCGGAAACTCAGCCCGCGACGCGGCGCCATAATAGGCCAGTTTAACCAACACCTTATCACCCCGGGTATTCAGCCTTGCCTGGTAAATGCCAAACCAGTCCAGCCCGGATTTCGTGCGGTAAAACGCGGCAATATTAGCCAGTTGCGCCAGCAAACGCTGATTTTCTGCGCTTTGGCCACCTAAAATAGCGCTTACGTCATAAGGCTCGTCGGCTAAATGACCAAACAGCGAGCAAGCGCCGCCCTCGCCTAACTCCGGCACTTTATATTGCCATTGCACTTGTGGTGCCGCCGTAGCTGCAAGGTAAGCCTGTATTTCCGCTTGCAGTTGTTGTACTTTTTCAGCAAAGCTTGCCACATCACCGGCGCTTAGCGCTAAACCGGCACGTTCAATATAATCCGTTACAGAAACAGCATCTCGCGACATTATAGCCATCCAGATTTCTAAAATTGACGAGCATTTTACCAGAAGCGCTTAAAAAGCCAAGCCAGCAGCACGCAAGTTAAGGAAATTGTTGCCGCCGCTATTGTGGATGTTTAAGCTGACAGCTCTGTAAAGTGAACGAAGTAAAGTAAGCGAATCAAATTATGGCAGGCAATAAAATCTCTCTGGCCGATTGGCAGGCCAAAATGAACCCGGCCGCAACCACAACAGCGGTAAAAAACGACCCTAATCTGGTATACAGCACCGACATTGGCAAAATAAGTGCGAAACCCGCAACCAAACCGCAGCCGGAAGCATTTGCCGATGGCGCAGTACGTATAAGGCGTGAAACCAAAGGCCGTGGCGGCAAAGCTGTGCTTACCATTAGCGGTATTGCCAGGCCGCATGACGAGTTAGTGCTGCTGGCGGCAAAGCTGAAAAAGAAGTGTGCTTGTGGCGGCGCGGTTAAAGAGGGTGTAATTGAAATTCAGGGTGATAAGCGCGAACTGGTAGAGCAACTATTGCAAGCCGAAGGTTTTAAAACCAAATGGGCCGGTGGCTGATATCAACGCTTTAGTGCTTGAAAACGAACCGGCTTACCCACACCAACACGCCGTAAATACGTCCCTGTAGGCTCGATTCCGGCATCCATGCCGTCAACGGTTGGTTTAGGGTAAGTCGATTCTCTTCATGTGTTATCAGTACAATTTGAAGGCTACTTTACCGCTTCGCGGTTATACGGCTGACCAACAGCGCCATTAAAAAAGCTGTCTTTTAACCAGTATGGCCGCTGCTCAGTGTTAGCCACATCCAGCGCAATATTAAAGTTAATATCGGCAAAAACGGCACCAAAGTCATAGCGGATAGCGCCATAGTCTTTAATTAAGCTCGGGATATCATCCGACGGTTTATGGTAGTGCTTAGCAAAAAAACTGGCCCAAATTTTACCGCCGTCCTGTTTAGGATCCTGCGATTTAAAGCCGGTCATTAAAAACACCGCCGGTACACCTTTTTTCACCAGAGTATAGTGATCTGAGCGGGTAAAAATAGCCTGCTCCGGCATAGGATCAGCACTTAGTGCTATGCCCTCTTTGGCAGCCGCCTGCTCAACTACCTTACCCAGCGATGAATGATTAGCCCCAAAAGCAATCATATCGGCAAACGGGTACAACAATACCGGCATATCCAGGTTTACGTTGGCGACCAGCTTATCAATCGGCCGCGTTGGGTTATGAGCAAAATAGTCGGCGCCTAACAGGCCTTTTTCTTCGCCGGTTACTATCACAAACAAAATAGAGCGCTTAGGCTTCTCCGGTAGTTGCGCAAACAAACGGGCCGTTTCCAGCAGTATCGCCACGCCGGCGGCGTTATCCATAGCACCGTTGTTTATTTTATCGTCGTTGCGTAAATCGTTGCTGTAACCAATGTGATCAGAGTGAGCCGTTACCACCACATACTCATCTTTCAGCAGCGGATCGGAACCTTCCAGCACGGCAATAACGTTGGGACTGCTGATATCTTCGTGGCTGCTGTCGCGGCTTAACGTAGCCGATACACCAAGCTCAAAGCCGGCCGGGTTTTGTTTGTTATCCAGCTGAGTAAAAATATCTGCCAGTGACTTTGGTGCTTTGCTGAATAACGCGGCGGCAGCCTCATGGTGTACATAAGCACCGCCTTTTAAATCCGGATAGCTGTCAGCCGGCGTACCATCTGGTTGCAGCCATTCCATCGACGGCGTATTTAAATACAATAAGCTGCTGGCATAAGGTCGCACTTTTTCCTGCTGCGGAGTATGCACGGTAATAATGCCGACTGCACCACGCTCTGCTGCCAACCTGGTTTTCTGGCTGCTTAAATGCGCGGCTTCTTCGCTGGGTAAGCTATCCGGCCGGCCGGTTAACAACACCACTATCTTGCCTGCTACGTCCAGCCCGGCATAATCATCCAAACCGAACTCTTTTGATACCATGCCATAACCGGCAAATACCAAAGGTGCAGTAACCTTTGTTTGGGCAAACTGCAGGCTTGGGCCGGTAAAAAACGCCTTGGGGTAACTCAGCTGAGTATTTTTACCATCAACATGCAAAGTAAAATTTGCACTTTCCTGCGCTAAACGCGCTTTACGCAGCGGCACCTGCTGCAGATAACTACCGTTGTCACCGGCGGGCTGCAAACCCAAAGCCTGCAGCTGCGTAGCAATATACAACGAGGCTATTTCATGCTCTTTGCTACCGGTTTCACGTCCGGCTAACGCATCAGCGGCCAGAAACTGCATATGCGCTTCTATCGCTCCGGCACTCGCACCAGACGCCGGGCTAACGGTTGCTGGCGGTGATATACCGGCACAGCTGACTACAACACTTAAGCTAAGCGCCGCTAAAATTAGTTTTGTTTTCATTAATTTTCCTTAAAACAGCAGTGCCAGCTTACGCTGGCACTGACTTTAACGTATCAGACAGGCAGTTAGTTTATCCGCTGCTGATATTTGTTGTGTAATTGCTTGTGGCGATCGTTTAAGTCGACCGCGCGACCGTCAATCCACAAATGGGTAACCTTATGACCGAGGTAATCAAAAATATCCCCTTCTGACACCACCAGGCTGGCAGCCTTGCCTACTTCAATGCTACCGATTTTATCGGCAACACCGGCAATTTGCGCGGCATTAATGGTAACGGAGCGCAGTGCCTGTTCCGGCGTTAAGCCGTAGCTAATGGCCTGACCGGCAGCAAACACCAAATTGCGTGTGTCCCAATAGCCATCCAGCGACAGTGCATACTGTACGCCGGCATCCTGCAGGGTTTTCGGCACCACAAAGGCCTGGCTGTAGTTTTCATCTCCACGGCTTGGCAAGCCATAAGGTGCGGTATAAATAACCGCTACCTTTGCCGCTGCCAACTCGTTGGCCAGGCGCCAGCTGTCACGCCCGCCGACAATAGTCAGCTTCAGTTTGTACTCGCTAGCCAGCAACATGGCCTGACGAATTTGCCGCTCATCGTCAGCATGCACAAACAAGGGCCGCTTACCGTCAAATACCGCCAGCATTTCATGCCAACGCGAGTCGATGCCGCGGTTTAACCCCGCTTGTTCAGCGTCGTAATAAGCTTTGGCATCTTTAAAATACTGCTGCAGCTTTTCCAGTTGCTCTGCATTAGCTTTACGCACCTCATCAGCCGGTTTCGGGTTCCAGCGCGAGCCCAGAGTACCGGCGTTTGGCCAGCGCACATGCAAGCCTGTGCCATCTGCGACCAACGCATCCTGATAATTCCATGCATCTAATTGCATCAGGCTGGATTGTCCCATCAGCATGCTGCCGGCCGGGTATACCATGCTGTAGGCAAAGCCGTTACTGCGAATAGTGGGGATAACTTCTGAGTCAGCGTTATACGCCACTTTGGCTTTAATGTCCGGATTAGTGTGAGTTACTTCAGTTGAATCGTCAGTAGAGCGTACGGCTTCAATTTCAATCAAGCCCAGCTGATTAGCTAATGCCACCAATCCGGGGTAAAGGTGCTTACCATCCAGCACCAGCACCGTGGCGCCCTGCGGCGCAGTTAAGTCTTTACCAACAGCGGCAATTTTACCATCCACAATCAGCACGTCGCTGTCAGTTTGCACACCTTGCGTTACGGTATGTACCGTAAGACCGGTTAACAGTATCGGTGTTGTTTGCGCTTTACCCGGCACCATATCGTGTGCCAGCGCCTGGCCTGCAGTCATGCTGCCGGCTAAGGCAGCGAACAAGCTTAAACAGGTTTTAGTTAATTTCATACTGCTGCTCCTTAGTGGCTGTGGTTATGGCTGTTGTTGTGCGCTTTGCCATGAATATGGCTGCCGATATTCCACCAGTCGCCCTGGTCTTCACAGTGCCACTCGGGTTCATCTTGTTTATAGCCGTCTTTATCGCCTGCTTTGGCAGCATCGCCGGCAGTCAGTACCTTTTGGATCAGTGCTGCTTTTTCAGCTTCAAGCTGTTGCTGCAACTGTTTATCGGTATTGATATCAAAGTACCTGGTACCCTCAATCCAGGTTTGTTGCGCCTGGCTGTATACCGACAACGGATGAGTGTTCCACAACACAAAGTCTGCTTGCTTACCGGCTTTTATTGAACCGGTTACGCTGTCTATTTTTAACTGCATTGCCGGGTTAATGGTAACCATCTTCAGCGCGTCATGCTCTGCCATACCACAGTACATTACCGACTTAGCCGCTTCCTGATTCAGACGGCGTTGCAAGCCGGCGTCATCAGAGTTAATGCTGACGTTCATGCCCTGCTCTGCCATTAAACAGGCATTGGTCGGAATAGCATCCTGCACTTCCATCTTGTAAGCCCACCAGTCAGCAAAAGTTGATGCACTGGCACCGTGCGCCTGCATTTCTTTCGCCGTTTTATAACCTTCCAGAATGTGCGTAAAGGTGGTGATGTTAAAGCCCATTTCGTCGGCCAGCTCTATCAGCATCAGAATTTCAGATGCCACATAGGAGTGGGTATGGATAAAGCGTTGTTTATCCAGAATTTCGACCAATGCCTCTAAGCGGTAATCAATACGCGGCGCGGCCACTTGCTCGCGCTGGCGTTTTGATAGCTTGTTGTACGCCGCCAGTTTAGCTTTGTATTCTTTCGCTGCGACAAAGGCATCACGAATAGTGGTTTCAACGCCGATACGGGTTTGCGGATAGCGCTCGGTAAAAGCATCGCCCCAGTTGGACTGTTTGACGTTCTCACCCAACGCAAATTTAATGCTTGGCGGTGCAGCCTGCATTTTCAGCCCTTGGGCATTTTCGCCCCAACGGAACTGTATAACCTGTGCCTGGCCACCAATAGGGTTAGCACTGCCATGCAACAGTTGCGCGGTAGTGGTGCCGCCGGCTAAACCACGATATAAGTTTATATCTTCCGGGTTTAACACATCGCCGATGCGCACTTCTGACGTTACCGCATCGGTGCCCTCATTTACGCCGGCTTCAATGGCTACGTGTGAGTGTTCATCAATAATACCTGGGGTGAGATGCATGCCTGTGGCATCAATTACATCAAAACCACGCGGTGTAGTTAAGTTTTTACCGATTTTATCAAACTTGCCGTTACGCACTATAACATCGGTGTTTTCCAGCACGCCGTCTTTCTCTGCTGTCCACACGGTGGCATTTTTAATATGCACGTTTTGCTGTTTCGCTAAGGCAGGTAAGCCGTAAGCACGGTTAGGGAAGGTTAACTGCGATACAAAGCTGATATCAGTTTCTGGCTTCGCAGCAGTCTTTTTGCTGTCAGCTGTCAGCGGCTGACGCTTGGCCGTCACCGTTTCGGTGGCATCTTTTAACTGCCATTTGCCGGTTAAACTATTCTCTGCCAATACACCGCTAAACTGCGCTACTTGCTTATCGCCGGTAAGCTCAGCCAGGTTCAGGTTAAACTGTAATTGTTGCTGTTGGCTGTGTACATGCTCAAGCTTGACGCCTTTGGCATCAACCGCGCCGGCCATCAATACTGCACTGCCGCTGAGTTTATCCGCTTCGCCTTCAAGGGTGATTTTCAGCGCTTTGCCGGCAACCGACAACTGATAATCTCCGGCAAACTCAACCGGCGCCAGCGCTTTAATCGAGTGTTGTTGGCCGCGGACCCAGGTTGCCACAATTTCGCCGTCAGCAAACAAATCGCCGCTGGCCAGTACTAAATCGGCCTGATAGCCCGGCGCAATTTTGCCTAACTTATCGGCAACGCCGGCAATACCGGCCGGTACCGTGGTAAGCGCTGCCAATGCGGTGTCGGCAGACAAACCATGCTGTACCGCTTTGCGTAAATTAGGCCAAAACTGTTTAGTTTCTTTTAACTTAAAGGTGGTAAGAGCAAACGGTACACCCGCCCTGGCCAGCGCAGCAGCATTGGCCGGTGCCCGCTCCCAATGGCGCAAATCGGCCAGATTAATATCCGGCTGGTCGGCCACCCGCTCTACTGCCGGCGCCGCCGGAAAGTTTAGCGGCAGAATAAAACTGCGGCCCATGGCTTTTACTTCGTCCAGTTGGACATATTCAAAACCGGAACCGACCATCGCCGCGTTATCAAGCTTAAATTCGTTCAGTAAATGATGTGCCCGCAGCAACGACCTGTCATCGGCAGTTTCAAATACTGCACCGGCCTGATTAATGTCAGCCAGGCTTTGCAAAGCGGCGTTAAACTCTATCGGTGCATTAAAGTAACGTACATCGGTTTTACCGTACGCCTGATTATACCAATTGGCATCACTCAGCGTTTGGCGGATTAACGCCATACTACCCATCAGCGATGACGGGTAGCTCTGTTTCGAGGTGCCTTTGCTAAAGGCCATAAACTGCGGCCCGTTGGCTTTTAATACCAGGTCGTTTGCGATGCCATCGGTTAAAGAGCTGACAAAAGCACGGCCCCGAAAAATACCGTCAAACCGCGCTGATTGCACGGCGGTAAAACCCAGCTGACGTAACTCTGCTGCGGCCTTGGCATCGGGTTTAAATTCAGACACCCATTGTTGCTGCGCATGAATAGCGTCATTAGCAGCATTGCCGCCTTTACGTTCATTTTTATACACCGGTGCATCGCGGTAACTGCCGGGTTTGGCCGGCTTGGCAGCTTCTATGCCGTACTGGGTATAAGGGTCAATAAAGCCCGGATACAGCGTATAGCGGCTGGCATCAATTTGCTGATAACCGGCCGGCACAGTCACTTTAGTGCCCACGGCGCTGATCCGGCCATCGGCAATAAGTACAGTCGCATTTTCCAGTTTTTTACCTGGCTCGGTATATACAGTAGCGCCGGTTAAGGCGACTAAGTTCGGGGTTTTATCCTGGATCCCTTGTAAGGGCGAGGTTTGATCGGCGTGGCTGTTGGCAGCAAAAACCGTCAACAGCGCTGTGCTTAACAGCGACAAACGGGCTTGAGTCATAACATGTTCCTGAATTAAGAGTTAACAACGTAGTTCAGCCGGCTCAACTCCTGCTCTGCCAAAGGCATGCTGAAGTAGTATCCCTGAACCAGGTAGCAAGCATTTTTTCTTAAAAATTCAACTTGTTCGGCAGTTTCTACCCCTTCAGCCACCACGCGCAGATTCATTTTCTGCGCCATGGCGATAATCGCCGCGACAATATCCATGTCGTTACGATCATCCGGAATATCTTTGACGAACGAGCGATCTATTTTCAGCTCGTCTACCGGGAAACGCTTTAAATAACTAAGCGAAGAATAGCCTGTACCAAAGTCATCAATAGATAAAGATACCCCGAGCCGCTTTAACTGATTTAACTGGTTAATAGCCGCATCGGTGTCGCCCATCAGCATACTTTCGGTAATTTCAAAAATTAAACACTTCGGGTTCGCGCCGGTACGCAGCAAAATACGTTCGACAATTTCCGGCAAATTATCATCGTTAAACTGGCGTACTGATAAATTAATTGACAAGGTGATGTTATGGCCGCGGCTATGCTGACGCGACAAAAACCGGCAAGCTTCCCAGATGATCCACTCACCAATCTGCACAATTAACCCGGTACTTTCAGCCACTGGGATAAAACGCAACGGCGGCACCAAAGTATTATCCGGCCGCAGCCAGCGCAGCAGCGTTTCATAACCAATAACGCTGTTATCGCGGATATCAATTTTCGGTTGGTAATAGAGTAAAAACTGATGTTCACGAATAGCTTCACGCAGTTGGTTTTCAATCAGCAGACGCTCGTTGGCAGCTTCGTTTAAATCGGGGCTGAAAAAGTGAAACATATTTTTGCCACGCGCCTTAGCCTCATACATGGCCAAATCAGCATGTTTTAGCAGCAGCTCTTCTTCAGAGGCATCTTCCGGCGCCACCGTAATGCCGATACTGGCACTGATCGACACCTCATGATTACCCAGCTTTACCGGGGCGGCAAATGCCTGCTGCAGGTTGGCGGCAATAGTCGACGCCTGGCCGCGATCTTTAATGCCGCTTAAAATTACTGCAAACTCGTCACCGCCCAACCTGGCAATAGTGTCTTCTTCGCGTAAGCGACTGATTAAACGCTTGGCAACTTCTTTCAGCAACTCATCACCGGCATCGTGCCCCAGGGTGTCGTTAATGCGTTTAAATTCGTCCAAATCAAAATACAGCAAAGCAAAGCAGTAATAACCGCGATGCGACATAGCAATGGCTTTACGTAACTGGTCGCGAAAATAGCTGCGGTTTGCCAGCCCGGTTAATACATCGTAGTACGCCAGTTGTTCCATTTTTTTCTGGCTTTGTTTAATAAACGAGATGTCCTGCATGGCGCAAACGTAGTTACTGATATCGCCTTTCTCATCACGAATGGGCGCTATTGCCAACGACACCCACAGCTGCCGCTCCTGATATTGCAACAACATATCGCCACGCCAATGCTGGCGTTCTGCCAGGGTTTCGGCAATTTCTTCACCAACATGGTGCATTTCTTCAGCGAATAAACTGTGTAGCGGCTGTTGTTGCAACTGCTCGGCGCTACTGCCGATAATTTCGGTTAAAAACGGATTAATGTACTCAATATTAAGAAACTGATCGGTCAGTACTATGCCGGAGCTGGAAAATGACACCGCCTTGCTGAGTTTGCGGGCCGAGCGCTCGGCCAGCTCTTTTTCTTCTATACGTGCATTTAAGCCGCTGACCAGACCGGATATCTCGTCGGACATACGGCCAAAAGCCTGATTTAGCAACCCGATCTCATCTGCTTTATGGTCCAACTCTACTTTTTGTAGGTCACCCCGAGACAACCGGTATATCGCCGCCGACAAGCGGTTTAACCGTTTAAGCATAAACTGGTAAATAGCCAGTTGCAGCAATAACGCAACCAGTAACGCCACCAGTACAAACACCACTAACAGCTTGCTGCGAAACTCACTTAACGATGCCTTTACTGCGGCTTTATCAGTGTATACCGCGACATACCAGTTAATACGCTCTACTGCTGCTGCCGACACCAATTGCTCCGGCACAGCCTGAGACAGCTGCGCCAGCTGACCGGGGTTAGACGCCACTTTTTCTGCATATTGCTGTAATAAGCTGTTGTCCAGTATGACTCCGTCCAAACGGGTATTCATCGGCAAGTTAATGGTATTATTTTGCCGCTGCAAACCGATAACCATGCCCTGGTGGTCAAACAAAAAAGCTTTGCTACTGTATTGGCCGGGGCCGGTTTGCGGTAAACCGGCCAAAATATCATCCAACACAAAATCGCTGCCGGTAACGCCGACAAATTCATCGTTGATATACAGCGGAATAATTAAGCTGGTCATCCATTTTTGCCAAATGCTGTCGTAATACACCGGTGTCCAGCGCGGTTGCCTGGCCGGGTTTTGTTCTGGCGTAGCTATTTGGTAAAACAGGTCTTGGGAGAAATTATGCTGTGTTTCTACCTGTAACGCCCAATCACCCGGCGAAATGCGGATAAACTGCTCTTTAGAGATAAAATAAAAATTAAAAAAGTCCTGCAGCAGCAACGGCGATAATTGCTGCCACAATATGCCGGTATGCTCAAACAGCGCTGAGGTGCGGTTGTTGTAATTTTCAGCAGCGACAAAGGCGGCGGAATAGTTATCCTGTGCCCGTACACTGCCATCAGCCGAAGCCGTTAAGCGCTTAGGCGCAGTTAGCTTTGCCCTCGCCAAACTACGGCTGACGACCTGATTAGCCGCTATAGCTTTTTGTTCTTTTTGCAGGAAATTGTCATTCAGTTGTGCGGCATAACGCAGGGCATTTTGTTCAACCACCTGCCGTTGTTGGTCTACCGCGATCATTTCCTGCAGTAACACCACTACATAACCGATACTGAAACCGGCAGCGACAATAGCCAGAAATACCACCAGCGCAAATTTACGACCCAGTGAATCCCGTCCTGATGGCTTGGTAAAATTAGCGTCCTTCACTCACTCTGCCTGATTGCTTGGTAGTTATTCATTATTGGCAAGATATCGCTTTCTGTTAAGATACGACAACCTCATTATTGCATGTAAATTCACCAAAAGAGAATGAAACCATGAAAAAACCCCTGTTAGCCGCAGTTTTGTTAACCCTGACTTGTGGGGCTGCCCATGCCGGCAGTGCCTTTACCGATGCTAAAGACAGCGTGACCTACCGTCAGGCGGCATTTCAGCTTATTCGCCACAATATGGCCGATATCGCCGACATGCTAAAAGGTGAAGTAAATTATGATGCCAACCGTGTTACGCAGCGCGCTACCGCACTTGCGACCTTAACCACACTGCCATGGCAGGCTTTTGCTGTGCCTGGCACAGAACAAGGTGGCGGTGATGCCAAAGCTGAAATCTGGCAAAACCTGCAGGACTTTAACAGCCGTGGCGAGAAGCTTGCCACCGATGCGCTGGCATTAAAAGCCGCTGCCGACAGCGGTGAGCAAGCAGAAGTACGCAAAGCCTTTGGCGCTTTTGCCCGCAATTGCAAAGCCTGCCACGACGACTACAAAAACTGATTTCTAATGGCGCTGTATTGTTAATGGTGCTGTGCTATAGCAGCGCCATTAACTTGCTGCCCTGCCAGTAATACAGCAGCACTAACAACGCAACAAATAACAGAAAAAACCAGCCGCTGTGCCGCAGTTTTACCGCTTGCTGCGCCGTTTTATCCTTACCGGTAAAAAGCACCGTCAACACATTATGCACCCGAAAGCTGTGCCACAATGCCGCGACAACATGCACCGCTACAGCTGCCAGCAAAATGTTGATGTTTATTTTGTGAATATCTGACGCCAGCTCTACCCAATTGGCCGGCAGCCAGGCAACCAGCGGGCCGTCACTCATATAGCTGTTATCAAACGTCGCCAGCCCGGTGAGTAATTGCAGTAATACCAATGTAATCAACAGTATGATCATATAAAACGAGGCCGGATTATGGCCGGTGACAGCATAAGGCTTACGCAAATAACGTATTGCTGCTGTTGGTGTTGCCGCAAAGCGGGAAAACTTTGCGCTGTCACTGCCGGCAAATCCCCAAACAATACGCGCAATAACTAACGCCAGCAACGTATAGGCCAGCAATTGGTGCTGTGCCGTTAACCCTTCCTCGCCGGTGTACCACAGGCCCGCAATCAACAGTAGCTGGCTCCAGTGAAAAAACCGCACGGCCAGGTCCCATACCTTTACTTTTTGTGACATTGAGCTTTGTCTCCGTTATGCTAAGTTTTTGATTTTATACCAGAGAAGCAAAAAGATGAATTGGTGGAAATGGATAATCGGCGTAACAGCCGCCCTGGCAGCTCTGGCTGCAGCAAGCCTTTATGCCGTGCTGTATCTGAGTTTGCCGCAATATGACGGCGAGCAGCCGGCCAAAATAAGCAGCACGGTGCGGCTTGAGCGTGATGGTACCGGCTACCTGAGCATCCATGCCGCCAACCGCAACGATGCCGCTTATGCACTGGGTTTTACCCACGCTCAGGAACGTTTTTTCCAGATGGACTTGCTGCGCCGCAATGCTGCCGGCGAATTATCAGCACTGTTTGGCGAACGGGCACTGGAAGCTGACAAAGCCTTACGCAGTCATCGTTTTCGCGTTCGCGCTACACAGGCGTTGGCACAGTTATCCGCGCCGGAGCAACAACTGCTGAGTGATTACAGCCGGGGTGTAAACGCCGGCCTGGCGACACTGACTCTGGCACCGTTTGAATATTTACTGCTGGGCCAAACACCACAGCAATGGCAGCCGGCAGACTCGTTTTTGGTGATCTACAGCATGTACCTCGACTTACAGGGCAAGCTGGGCAAAGATGAATACGCCATGACAGTGCTGCAACAAACCGTTCCGGCAGAGTGGTACCGCTTTTTACAGCAGCACAGCGATATCTGGCAGGCGGCTATCGACGGCACTACGGTGGCTGCCGTTAGCATGCCCGAGTCGGCTTACCCGGCGGCGCTGCGCCAGCAACAAAGCGCCTGCACCGCGTGTAGCGTAAAAGACGCTACCGATATCGGCAGCAATAACTTCGCTGTAGCAGGCAGTTTAACCGGCCACGGCAGCGCTATCCTGGCTGACGATATGCACCTGAGCATCCGCGTTCCGGGCACCTGGTTTAAAGCTCAACTGAACTGGCGCGACGGCGCCAAACTGCATACCGTCACCGGCCTTACACTGGCCGGCACACCGGCCGTGGTGGTGGGTTCTAATGGCCAACTGGCCTGGGGCTTTACCAACAGCACCGCCGATTGGCATGATCTGGTAAAGCTACAATTGTCTGATGATGGCAAACGCTATTTAACAGCCGATGGTTGGCAGCCACTGGAATACATATACGACACCATTAAAGTGGCCGGTAAACCAGACCAGGCGATAGAACTGGCGCAAACCCGCTGGGGGCCGGTAGTGCATTTTGGCAACAGCCCTGCTTATGCGCTGCGCTGGGTGGCGTATGACGCTGTAGCAGTAAACTTTAAACTGCTGCAACTGGAAACGGCCACCAATGTGCAACAGGCGGCCGAACTGGCGCCACAAGCCGGTATTCCGGCACAAAATCTGTTGCTGGCCGACAGCAAAGGCAATATCGGCTGGACTATTATGGGGCCGGTACCGCAGCGCACACTCACCGATTGGGATACAGCACAAGACTGGAGCGACGGCAGCCAGGGCTGGCAAGGCTACCTGGCGCCGGAATTACAACCACAGTTGCTTAATCCGGCTGCTGACAGATTATGGAGCGCCAACGCCCGCGTGGTCGGTGGCGATATGTACCAACAACTGGGTAACGGAGGTTACGACTTAGGCGCCCGCGGCTGGCAAATTCAGCAAGGGCTGGAACAGTTGCAGCAGGCTGATGAACAGGCTCTGCATGCTATTCAACTGGACAACCGTGCGCTGATGCTGCAACGCTGGCAGCAGTTACTGCTGCAGGTACTTAACAATGACACAGTACAACAACATCAGTTGCAGTCATACCGTCAGCATGTGTTAACCAGTTCACAACACGCCGCCACCGATGCGGTAGGTTACACCCTGGTGCGCGCCTTTCGTCAGCAGCTGCTTGAGCTGCAATTTGCCTCACTTTCTGCTTTGCTGGAGCAACAAGGCGCCCGCAGTGCCGATTTAAAATTCTCGCTGGAAACCCCGCTGTGGGCCATGCTACAGCAACGCCGCACCGACACACTGCCGGCCAGTGTCAGCAATTGGGATGAATTGCTGTTACAAGCGGTACTGCAAAGCAAGCAACAGTTAGAACAGCAGTATGGCAGTATCAACCAAAGCAATTGGGGTAACCTGAATACGGCCAAAATTCAGCACCCGCTCTCAGCTGCAATACCGCTGCTGGGAGGTTGGCTGAATATGCCGGCAACGCCGTTAAGCGGCGACAGCCATATGCCACGTGTGCAAAAGCCGGGCTTTGGCCAGTCACAGCGCATGGTGGTAGCACCGGGCCAGGAACAACTGGGTATTTTAACCATACCGGCCGGCCAGTCCGGCCATCCTTTATCGCCGTTTTACCGTGCTGATCATCATTATTGGCTCAATGAAGTTGCGCTGCCGTTTTTACCCGGTGAGAAAAAATATCAGCTGCTGCTGACACCACAGGGTTGACTTTAGCCATCCGGACGGATTATGTTATTAGCCATGAAAACTGTATTTATCGCGCTCAGCTTTTTTAACTTTACCACCCCCAACGGGAGGCGGTGAGCTGCGCGCGCAGTAAAACCAGAAAACCTCCCCTGCCGGGAGGTTTTTTTTTGCCGTTTAAAAATTATCAGACAAAGAGAATACCAACATGGAACTGGATGAAATACGCCACGCGATAAGCGATACCGACCAACAACTGCTGGCCTTGCTGTCAAAGCGCCGGCAACTGGCGCTGGCGGTGGCCGATGCCAAACTGGCACAAAATAAACCGATACGCGATCAAAAGCGCGAGCAGGAACTGCTGGTGTCGTTGATTTGTCAGGGCAAGCCGCTGGGGCTCGATGCGCAGTACGTAACACGGCTGTACCATGTCATTATCGAAGACTCAGTTTTACAGCAACAGGCAAAAATTCAGGGCCAGCTAAACGGTACCGACAGCCCGGCGGTACGGGTTGCCTTTCTCGGCGGTCAGGGCTCGTATAGTTACTGGGCGACACAAAAATACTTTACCCGCCGCGCCGAGCGCATTATCGAGCAAGGCTGCGACAGCTTTAACGAGATAGTACAGGCAGTAGAAACCGGCCATGCCGATTATGCCCTGCTACCGATTGAAAACACCTCGTCCGGCAGCATTAATGAGGTGTACGACATACTGCAGCACACTCGGTTATCGATAGTGGGCGAGCTGACCCACCCAATCGCCCACTGTTTACTCGGTTTGCCGGGCACAGATTTAAGCAAAATCCGTCAGGTGTGTGCTCATCCGCAGGTAATCGCCCAATGCAGCCAGTTTTTGCAGGGTTTATCGCAGGTAAAAATTGAGTATTGCGACAGCTCATCAGATGCCTTTAACCGCATTAAACAGCAACAAGACCCAACCGTAGTAGCGATTGGCGGCGAAGAAGGCGGCCAGTTATACGGCCTTGAAGTACTGACCCGCGATCTGGCTAACCAGAAAGACAACGTCAGCCGCTTTATCGTGGTAGCACGCAAACCGGTAACCGTAGCCAAGGCCATACCGGCAAAAACCACCTTTATTATGTACACCGGCCAGCAACCGGGTGCGCTGGTAGATGCGTTATTAGTGCTGAAACAGCACGGTATCAGTATGGGTAAGCTCGAATCACGGCCCATTAACGGCAACCCGTGGGAAGAGATGTTTTATGTTGACGTCTTTGCCAACCTGAACGACTACGCTATGACCCGCGCGCTGGAAGAGCTGAATAAAATCACCAAATTTATTAAGGTACTCGGTTGCTACCCCAGTGAAGATATCGAGCCTACCCAGGTAACTATCGGCTGATAAGGCAGAGTAAGGGGCTTCGTGCCCCTTAATGCGTAATCCAGTAGCGCTGCATTTCAAAAAATAAAAAAGACGCCGACCAGGTAATCAGCACCAGCCCGGTTAGCGATTCAATGCCGGTTAAAAAGCGTAAATCGCCGATTGGCACTATGTCGCCAAAGCCTACGGTACTAAACACTGTAAAAGAGAAATACACGCAGTCCATCAGGCTGCCGTTAAAATTGCCGGTAAGCTCACCCCAACCCTCGGCGTTATGCATCAGATAGTACGCCAGAGCAAACAGCCAAATTTCAACCGCATGGGCAACCAGCGCCCCAAATACGCCAAACACAATTTTATAGCGGTGTTTTATCTGTATTTTCGGGATAACTGCAGACAAGCGGAATAAAAACTCGTAATGCACCAGCACTGCTGTGGCGACAACAAGACAATTAATGAAAAACACATAAAGCATTTGTTACCTCTGTTTATAACTGCCTGTAAAGCGAGCAATGCATACAGCGTGGGCTCTTAGTCTGCGCTGCCATATTTAACTATAGATATAGTATTCCCCCCAATGTGTGACTTTGATAACCCATGTTGGCTTAATCAGTAAATAAAAAATGGCTGTTTAACCGACACGGCATTGCTACAAAACACCATCATCGATATTTGCAGGAAGATTACCCCTGATACAACTCCAATGGCAGGCCGTCGGGGTCTTGAAAGAAGGTAAAGGCTTTGCCGGTGAACTCGTCGATGCGAATGGGCTCTACTGCTACGCCCTGCCTCGTTAAGTAATCAGCAAACTCTGCGACGTTATCTACCACAAAGGCCAGATGACGCAGGCCTTGCGCTTCGGGTTGGCTTGGCCTTGTTGGCGGGCTTGGAAAGCTGAATAACTCGATTTGATTACCGTTTGGCAAGGCTAAATCCAGCTTCCGGGAGTCGCGCTCGCGGCGGTAATGTTCAGCGATAACTGTTAAGCCCAGTACTTGCGTGTAAAACTGCTTTGAGCGGGCGTAATCGCTGCAAATAATGGCCACATGATGAATAGCGTTAAGGATTGGACGAGTCATAAAAAAGGCCTGAAACATTCAGGCCTTTAGTTTATCAGAGTAGCTTTTTCAGCTCAGCTTTTAATTTATCGTCTGTTGTTGCCGCCAGCAACGGTTGCAGTATGGCATCGGCTTTGGCCTTATCGTCGGCTAACAGATGCAACTGCGCCAGACGCAAATTAGCCCAGTCAATACGTGCTTTATCCGGCGTTTGCGCAAGATATTGCTGCATCGCCGCTATGCCTTCTGCTACTGCAGTTTTGCTTAGCACAGCAATCCTGCCCAGTTGATAACGGCTTTCAGCCTGGCTTGCAACAGCGTCGTCATCGGCTGCCGGTTGGCTTAGTGCTTGCTGTAGCGCACTAATAGCATCGCGGTAATTTTCGACATGAGCAAACTGCATAGCGCGCTGAAAATACAGCTCCGGTCTGGTACTGAGCAATTCAGTTTCGGCCAGTAGCCGCTTAAAGCTGGCGTCGTCGGCTAAATCAGACACTCTTAACTGCAATAATTCGCCCTGTAGCTGATCCAGCTGCTTTAACTGCGCTACCATCTTTAACGCCCCGTCTCTGTCACCGCCGGCAATACCGGGCGCTTGGGCAAGAAAACTGCCCAGCGCGACATAACTGCGTGGGTTTTGCGGCGCCAGCTTCAGTGCGGTTTCATAGGCTTTTTTACAGCGTTTGGCATAACCCAAAGCGCTAAACATACCGGCACTGCCAGCCAGATTACAACTTGCCGTAGCGTACCAGTGTTGGTAATCGGCGTTGTTGGCATCATATTTAATAGCTTTTTCCAGCAGTTCTTCAGCACGCTGCATATTCTGCAAACCGGCCTGGGTGCGGCCAAGCAATGCCAGCAGCTGAGCGTCTTTGGTTTTTTTCGTTACCAGCGGCGCCAACAATGTCTCAGCTGCCGCATAATCATTAGCCTGCCACAAAGCTTTAACCTCGGCTGCCAGCGCCGGTTGCTCAGCAGCATTAGCCTGTAGTGCGCTGCTTAGCAACAACAGGCCGGATAATAACAAGGGGCTTCGCATAAGTGCTCCGTAAGCGTTTGGCTGAATTAATCAACCAGCACTATAAAGCAGCCACTGGTGTCTGACCATAGCCCAAAAGTAACAAAATATATCTTAACGCTTACAGCGAAATTACATCACCTTTGGCAGGAATTTGTGCCTGTATACCAAGCTGCGCCAATTCCTGTTGCAGTGCTTGCTGCGCCTCTGGTTCGCCATGCACCAGATAAAACGCCGGCTTACCGCCAATAGCCTGCGCCCAATCCAGCAGTTCACTTTGGCCGGCATGAGCGGAAAACCCTCCAATGGTATGCACTTTGGCTTTTACCACTATTTCCTGGCCAAACAGTTTTACCCGCCGCTCGCCGTCTACCAAGCGCCGCCCCAGGGTGCCGTAGGCCTGAAAACCGACAAAGATCAGGTGATTAGAGTTTTTCCATAAACTGTGCTTAAAGTGATGCACAATACGGCCACCGTTACACATACCGCTACCGGCAATAATAATAGCGCCGCCGCTTACGCGGTTTATTGCCATCGACTCTTCCACACTTTCGGTCAGGCGCAGCATTGGCAGTAAATCCTGCAGCTGCATGCCTTTTTTAAAGCCGATAGCCGCTAAGTCCTTTTGGTCCAGACAGTGCAGGTAATCGTTGTAAATATTGGTGATGCTAATCGCCATAGGGCTATCAAGAAACACCATGCGCTGTTTTAGCCGGCCCTGATGATGCAACAGCGCCAGGTAATACAGAATTTCTTGTGAGCGACCAAGCGCAAAAGCCGGAATAAACACATTGCCACCGTCTTTGTTGGCTTGCTCTAAGGCTTGGGCCATCTCGTCCAGCGAGTTATCTATATTTTGGTGGTTTCGATTGCCGTAAGTGCTTTCCATCAGCACGATGTCAGCCTGGCCGATGTCGGTCGGGTCGTACATTAATACCGTAGCCGGATTGCCTAAATCACCGGAGAACACCAGCTTGCGCATCGCCTGGCTGCCTTTTAACCACAATTGCACTATGGCTGAGCCCAGAATATGCCCGGCATCGGCAAATTCCAGCTCCAGCCCCGGCAGTGGCGTAACGCGTTTTTTGTAAGCAACGGTATCGCACAGTTGCACTACCCGCTCAGCATCGGCAACCGACAATACCGGGTCTTGCAGTTTTTTACCGGCCCGCGCCGCCTTTTTGTTTTGCCACTCTAAGTCTTTTAAATATAAATGCACCGAGTCTTTCAGCAGTACCGGCAGCAGCTCAGCGGTACCTGGCGTGCAGAGTATTTTGCCATCAAAACCGCGCGCGACTAACAACGGCAGCAAGCCGCTATGATCAATATGTGCGTGTGACAGTATTACCAAATCAATATCTTTCGGTTTAAAGGCAAAACGAAATTTATGCCATTCACGAATTTGATCGGCGCCCTGTACCATGCCGCAGTCGAGCAGAATTTGCCTATTATTCAGTTTAATAAGATAACAAGAGCCGGTAACTTGTTGAGCCGCTCCGATAAATTGCAACGTAGCAGAAAGAGGCATGGGCATTATCCTTATCTATGTGATGCTTAGCGTTATAACGCATGCAACAAGGTTAAAGATTAGCCTGGATCAAACAAGATGTTAGTTTTGCTATTTTTGCTTTAAGCTAATCCTCGTTGCAGAGCAACTTAGCTTCAGAGGAAAAAACAATGGCAAGCGATCCACATCAGCTACATGAACGCCATCTGGCATCGGCGCAGCAATCATTAGATGCTATTGCGAAATTGCAGGACCATAGCTCGTACCGGCTGGCCTTTGCTGATAATGAGTTTTTAATGCAGGACGAACTGCGTCATGTAAGGCTGCAGCTGGAGTATTTAAAGCCGCAACTGGTGTTGGAGCAGCACAACATAACCGCCACTATCGTAGTATTTGGCAGCGCACGGTTTTTATCGCCGGATCAAGCCAAAACCGCAATAGCACTGGCAGAAAAGCAACTGGCAGCAGCCGATACATCACAAAACCAACAGGCACTGCTGCGGGCGAAAAAACAGTTAGATAACAGCAAATATTACACGGCCTCACAGCAGTTTTCGGCGCTGGCTACCCGCTACAGCTGTTGCAACCCCGATTGCGCCATGACCATTATCAGCGGCGGTGGCCCCGGGGTGATGGAAGCGGCCAACCGCGGCGCTATGGATGCCGGCGGTGATAGCATAGGCTTAAATATAGTGCTGCCAAGAGAGCAGCAGCCCAACCCGTACATTACGCCGCAGTTTTGTTTTCAATTTCACTACTTTGCTATTCGTAAAATGCACTTTTTACAACGCGCACGGGCTTTAGTGGCCTTTCCCGGAGGTTTTGGTACTTTAGATGAGCTGTTTGAAACCCTCACCCTTATTCAAACCAAAAAGGCCGCGCGGGTACCGGTAATTCTGTACGATAAAGCCTTTTGGCAGAAACTAATCAACTTTGACATGCTGGTAGAAGAAGGCGTGATCAGCGCCTCAGATCTGGAACTGATCCAGTACGCTGATACACCGGAGCAAGCCTGGCAACTGATACTGGGTTACTATCATCTAACTTAACCTGCACCTGGCAATATAAAAGGCAGCCAAGTCATTAAAACCCGGCGTTAACTTTACAGCTGCCACGGGTTAATTACCCGTATACCGGCTGCAACAAATGGGCTGGTATCACGCGTAGCTACTGCAAAGCCATTGCTTGCGGCAATAGCGGCAATAAAGCTGTCAGGCGCCGACAATGCCACCCCTGCAGCACGTGTTTTGGCCAACAGCTCTGCATAAGCTGCAGTGCACGCCAAATCAAAAGCCAATACCCGGCCGCTAAATAACGGTAAAATTTGTTGCTCCAGACTACTCGCCAACAAGCTTTGCCGCTTGCCTGACGGCATTAGTGCAACACCGGCACGCAGCTCGGCCACGGTAACAGCAGAAAGATAAAGCGTTTCCAGCTGTTGGGCATCTATCCAGGTTACCACTGCAGATTCAGGCGCAAGGCGCAGTGGCTCCGAGATAACATTAGTATCCAGCAGGATCATTCAAAACTCACGGCTCTGGCAGGTGTTTTATCACGCAACTGATGAAACAGTTCGTGTTCTTCTGTGCTTAATGCCAACTGCTGGCCAATATCCGCCAGCATTGAGCCTAACTTTATGCTGCCTTGCGGCGATACTACTGCGGCGAGAATATCGCGCACTTCTGCTTCCATACTATTACCATGCTTAGCCGCGCGTACACGTAGTGCACGATGCACCTCATCCGGTAAATTACGTACAGTCAACATTGCCATCGTCAAAATCTCCAACTGCATTCAATGCATACATTTTATACCTATGCATGCATCGATACAAGTTTGAGTTTCGGCGCAGATAGTTTGTTGACAATCTTGCTCAGCTACGGCTATCCGCGGCTTTTTGCAGTAGTTGTTTGCTCTCTTGCAAAAATTGCCCGGCCAGCTCACCGAAAAACTGCTGACCTTTACCAAACTGCGCCATTAAACCGGCTTTATCTTTGGCTTTCAGTAGCTGCAGCAAAGCAGTAAAGCGCTGCTGATAACGCTCGAGCAGTGCGGCAACCTCGCCGGATGACAACATAATATCGGCATACAGCTCGGCGTTTTGCGCGAACAAACGCCCTACCATCGCCAGCTCCAGCCGGTATATCGGTGAGCTTAGCTGCAACAGCTCATTAAGATCGGCGTTTTCATCGGCCAAATGCACGCCGTAAACCAGGGATGAAAAGTGCCGCATAGCCTGAATTAGCTGCATAGCGCTATCGTGCTCTGCAGCCTGTTTTACCGCGAGCTCAGCGCCCCAGACATTCAGCTGCTTTAGCAGCCATTGATACTGCGCTTCCGTACGGCCATGACATACCACCACCACTTGTTTTACCAGGTTAGTAATGTCCGGGCCAAACATCGGGTGCAAGCCGACTACCGGGCCGCTATGTTTCGCCAACATCGCCGCTAATGGCTGTTGTTTAATACTGGTAATATCGGCCAGTACGCAATCAGCCGGCAGTACCGGTAGTTTGTTAATTAACTGCCCGGTTAAGGTAATCGGCACTGCCAGCAATACCAGCGCTGCATCAGCACAAATCGTTTCTGCATCGGGCCAGTCTTGTTGCTCCAGCACTGCAACGTCGTAGCCGGAGCGGGCGAATAAACTAACAAAACGTGCGCCCAGTGCACCGGCACCGCCAACCACCACCACTTTGCCGCCACCGTCGCGACAACAAACAAAACCACTTTCCTGGGTTTGGTAAGACTCGCGCATAATACGCCGCAGCACATCTTCGGTTAAATCTGCCGATACCCCAAGCGCTTGCGCCTGTTCGCGCCTGGCACTTAACAGTGCCTGCTCGCGCTCAGGCACATATACCGGTAAGGCAAATTGCTGCTTTATTTTGCCCACCTGCGCCGTAACATTAGCGCGCTGCGCCAGCAGCGCCACCAGTTGACTGTCGATACTGTCTATCTGCCGGCGCAGTGGTGCCAGCGCCTGTTTGGCTGCATCCGTCATATCAGGCGGCCACCACAGCCGGCTGCATTTGCTGGTGTAAGCTGGCTAACAGCTCAGCGGTGGTATCCCAGTCAATACAGGCATCCGTTACCGATACACCGTATTTTTCGGCTTTACCGTCAATTAGCTCCTGGCGGCCGGCATGTAGATGGCTCTCGAGCATAATACCGATAATGGCGTCATTGCCGGCCAGGCGCTGCGCCAGCACATTGTGGGCCACTTCGCCCTGGCGGTTATGGTCTTTATTCGAGTTGCCATGGCTGCAATCTACCACTATGCCGCGCGGCAGTTTAAGTTTGTCCAGCTTGGCCAGCGCTTCGCCAATACTATGCTCGTCGTAGTTTGGTTTGGCGCCACCGCGCAGAATAATATGGCCATCCGGATTACCGGCGGTTTGCACTAAGCTCACTTCACCGCGCTGATTAATACCGATAAAACTGTGGCCACTGGCAGCGGATTGCAGCGCATTAAGCGCTATATTTAGATTGCCGTCAGTGCCGTTTTTAAAGCCTACCGGCATCGACAAGCCACTTGCCATCTCACGGTGTGTTTGTGACTCCACCGTGCGGGCGCCTATGGCTGACCAGCTGATTAAATCTGACAAATATTGCGGACTGATAGGATCCAGCGCTTCGGTGGCAGTAGGTAATTCCATCTCAACCATTTTCAGCAGTAGCTCGCGGCCCCAGGTTAAACCGGTTTCCAGATCAAACGAGTCGTCCAGATGCGGATCGTTAATAAAGCCTTTCCAGCCCACCGTAGTGCGCGGTTTTTCAAAATACACCCGCATCACAATGTACAGGCTGTCAGCGTATTGCAACTGCAGCTGTTTTAACTTTTGTGCGTACTCAATTGCTGCCACCGGATCATGGATGGAACAAGGACCGGTTACCACCAGCAGGCGCTTATCGCGGCCGTGTACTATGTCGGCAATGGTATTGCGCGCCTGTTGCACAAACTCTGCGCCTTGCTGTGACAACGGTAATACTTTTTTTAATACTGCCGGTGGGCTCAATGGCTTTTCTGCCACTATGCGCAGGTCATCTACTATCTTACTCATGCTAAAACTCCGGGTGCGGTGTTGCAGGCATTAAGCATAGGTAAAAACGCTGAAGTTGCTAAGGCACGCCCTTACGTAAACTTTAATATACAACACGTAATCATTTAAATACGATTTGCAAATAGTAAAGATCCGAAAGCGGCGCGTCAACCCATTACAGACCAATAAAATCAAGATAGCAGCGAATAATTACACCACGGAAAATTCGTATAATTAAGTGTACATAAAAACTATCGATCGGGTTACTGCAGCTGCTGATAGGCCTGTTGCAGTAAAATAAATTGCTGCTGCTCGCCACCTCGATCCGGGTGTAGCTGTAATGCCTTAGTGCGATAAGCTTTTTTCAGCTGTTGTGGTGTAAACGCAGCGGGTAGGTCAAGCAACGCCAACGCTTCGCTGTGCGCCATAGTATTTACCGGTAAAGCCGGCCGTTGCAACTGTTGCCAGAAAGCATCCAGATGCTGGTCAAGTAATTGCTCTGTCATGGCATAAAAGTTCTGCCAGTTCAGATAATAGTCTTGCTGGCCGGCATCGGAGTCTGGCGGCAATGCTTGCGTTAACGGTAATAGCTGCAGTTTGGCCAGACCAATAGCTAAATAGCCCTGGCGTTGTGCCAGCCAGTGCTGCTGAATGCGGTATAGCAGATGGTACAGCACAAAATGTTGTTGAAAGCGGGCAAGATCGGCGCTTTGCAGTGTATCGCTGTGTAGTTTTAACCCCAGCCGAGATAACAAATACTGCTCTTCTATCGGGCTGTGTGATGGCGTATACGCCAGGATCAGGCTTTCCAGCTGGCCTTGCAACAAGTTAAGAATGGCAGTGCTAAGGGGGGCTTGAATATTGGTCATAGGCTGCACTATGCCAAAAAGAAAAAAGGCCGACAAGTGCCGGCCTTTTTAAGGGTAGCTTAGTTAAGCTTTTCGCGGATACGCGCTGATTTACCTGAACGATCGCGTAAGTAGTAAAGCTTAGCACGGCGAACTGCACCACGACGTTTAACGGTGATGCTGTCTACCATTGGGCTGTGCGTCTGGAATACACGCTCAACACCTTCGCCATTAGAGATTTTACGTACAGTGAATGCAGAGTGCAGACCACGGTTACGTTTGGCGATAACTACGCCTTCAAAAGCCTGCAGACGGGTTTTATCGCCTTCAGTGACTTTTACCTGAACTACGACAGTGTCGCCCGGCGCGAACGCTGGAACGTCTTTCTTTAACTGCTCGTCTTCAAGCATTTTGATGATGTTTTGGCTAACTTTGCTCATAACAATCTCACTTTACCTGGAATTAACTGTCTTCTTGCTGCCCCGTCCGGCACTCTTGCTGATGTTCTTTTTGGAACTCAGCCAGTAACCGTCGTTGCTCCTCAGTCAGAGCCAGGAGATTTAACATATCCGGTCGTCTAAGCCAGGTTCTCCCAAGAGACTGCTTTAAACGCCAGCGTCGTATATTTTCATGGTTACCACTCAGTAATACTGATGGCACCTGTTTGTCTGATAACACTTCAGGCCTTGTGTAGTGTGGACAATCCAGCAAACCGGATGCAAAAGAATCCTGCTCTGCTGACTGCTCATGCCCAAGTACACCAGGTACTAAGCGCGACACTGCATCTATCAATGTCATCGCCGGCAATTCGCCGCCACTTAACACGTAATCACCAATTGACCACTCAGAATCAATTTCGCTTTCTATTACGCGCTCATCAATGCCTTCATACCGGCCAGCTACTAACAGTAGCTTAGAATACGTCGCCAGTTCAGTAACACCTTGTTGGTCTAATTTGCGGCCTTGCGGCGACAAATATACCGTGTGTACACCTTCTCCTGCAGCTTGCTTAGCGGCGCGTATTGCGTCACTCAGCGGCTGCACCATCATCAGCATTCCGGGGCCACCACCATAAGGCCGGTCATCTACAGTGCGATGTTTGTCCGTTGTGAAATCACGCGGGTTCCAACATTGCAGCTGCATAATACCCTGCTTTACAGCACGGCCGGTTACCCCATATTGCGTTATTGCCTGAAACATTTCCGGGAATAAGGATACAACCCCTACCCACAGCTTAGTGTCATCCGGCATTAAAACGCGGGATCCCAGTCTACGATAATGCGACGCCCGGTTAAATCGACGCTTTTAATCACGGTATCGGTTAAAAACGGCAACAACCTTTCTTTCTGACCAAATGCATCGGTACGGTTGGCTTTAACAACTAAAACGTCATTAGAACCTGTTTCCATCATGTCGGTTACTTCACCTAAATGGTAGCCCGCCTCGTTTATTACCGCTAAGCCCATCAGGTCTTTCCAGTAATATTCACCGTCTTCTAAAGAAGGCAGCTCGTTGCTTGCTACGGCAATGTCAGCATTTACATACTGCTGTGCCAAGTCACGGTCATTGACGCCGTCCAGTTTCGCTATCAGGCCATTACTATGGCGCTTCCAGCTGGAAACCTGCACTGGTTGCCAGTTACCCTGAAATTTTATTTGCCAGGGTGTGTAATCAAAAATCCCTTCCGGGGAGTCGGTGTAAGCGTTAACTTTCAGCCAGCCATTGATGCCGTAAACTGCACCAAATTTGCCAAGAACGACTAAATCTTTCTCACTCAAGCTGACTACTCCACACGACCTTTAAGCTAATTAAGCAGATGCTTTCTCAGCAGTTTTTACCAGGTTTGCCACGCGGTCACTCAGTGAAGCACCTTGTGCTACCCAGTGATTAACGCGATCCAAGTCCAGACGCAGTTTCTCTTCAGTACCGCCGGCGATTGGGTTAAAGAAACCCACGCGCTCGATAAAGCGGCCATCACGAGCAAAACGGCTGTCCGCTACCACAACTTGGTAAAATGGACGCTTTTTTGCGCCACCACGTTGTAAACGAATAGTTACCATAAGGCCCTCTAATTTTATCGTTCAGGTTTTATCAAAAATAACAAAGCCCCCGGCTAGACCGGAGGGCTGCAGCATTTTACTGATTTAGGGCGTAATTGCAAGGTATTTCGCGGCTTGGCTGCCATTGCGGCGCTAAATAAAACCCCGCACTGTGGCGGGGCTGGCTAAACATCTGCAGCGCTTATCGTGGTGGCAGCATACCCGGCGGCAGTTTGCCGCCCATACCGCGCATCATCTTCATTAAGCCACCTTTACCCGACATCTGCTTCATCATCTTCTGCATTTGGGTAAATTGTTTCAGTAGTTGGTTAATGTCCTGTACCTGAGTACCGGAGCCGGCGGCAATACGCTTTTTGCGTGAACCTTTAAGTAAATCCGGAAACTCGCGCTCTTTCGGCGTCATAGAGTTAATAATGGCTTCCATTTTTACAAACTGTTTATCGCCCATTTGGTTCATTGCACCCGCTGGCAGGTTTTTCATGCCCGGCAGTTTGTCCATCATCGACATCATGCCGCCCATACCGCGCATCTGTACCAATTGCTCACGAAAATCTTCTAATGAAAAGCCTTTGCCTTTCATCATCTTTTGCGCCATTTTCGCGGTTTTTTCTTTATCGACTTTTTGCTCAAGCTCTTCAATTAAGCTCAGCATATCGCCCATACCAAGAATACGTGAAGCGACACGATCAGGATGGAACGGCTCTAAGGCATCGGTTTTTTCGCCGGTACCCAAAAACTTAATCGGCTTACCGGTAATATGCCGCATAGATAAAGCCGCACCGCCACGGGCATCACCGTCGGCTTTAGTCAGGATCACCCCGGTTAACGGCAACGCATCATTAAAGGCTTTGGCGGTATTGGCCGCATCCTGGCCTGTCATGGCGTCTACCACAAACAGCGTTTCTATCGGCTTTACCGCACTGTGTAAGGCCTTAATTTCGTCCATCATCTCGCCGTCGACATGCAAACGGCCGGCAGTATCTACCAGCAACACGTCAAAAATGCGGGTACGGGCATGCCCAATAGCGGCATTAACAATATCTATCGGCTTTTGCGAGATATCACTGGGGAAAAATTCCACACCGATATCTTTGGCCAGGGTTTCCAGCTGTTTAATCGCCGCGGGGCGATATACGTCGGCTGATACCACCAACACCTTTTTCTTTTTCCGCTCGGTTAAAAACTTAGCCAGTTTACCTACTGACGTCGTTTTACCGGCCCCCTGTAAGCCAGCCATTAACACTACCGCCGGCGGCTGAGTGTTCAGTGCCAACTCTTCGTTCGCATCGCCCATCGCCTCTTCTAAGGCTTTGCGCACAATTTTCAGGAATTCCTGACCGGGTGTCAGGCTTTTACTGACTTCAAGCCCTACTGAACGCTCTTTAACGTTAGCAACAAAATCGCGCACTACCGGCAGCGCTACGTCGGCTTCCAGCAATGCCATACGCACTTCGCGCAGGGTGTCTTTTATATTGTCTTCGGTTAAACGACCACGGCCGGTGATATTTTTCAGGCTGGCACTTAAACGATCCGATAAATTTTCAAACATGGTTTTTCACTCAACAGCGATAATGCGACAGATTATATCAAAATCGCGCAGCAGAAGCAGCCGTTAAGAAACTGTTGACTGCAGCGCTGGGCATCCGGCGAAAGTTGCAATACAATACCAGGCAAATCAACTAAAAGGAAATGCTGCTGATGTCTACGGTGCTGTTAACTGCGCTGGCTTTAATTGCTTACCTGGTTGCGACCGGCTCAGTATTGCTGCGTATTTTCCACCCGCACGGGCCGCATTTTAAAACCACCTTCAGCGCTGCTATTCTCGGCCTGGTGCTGCATATGTTAGTGCTGGCAACCATGTTATTCACTGAACAGGGGCAAAATTTCAGTTTGCTGAATGTCAGTTCACTGGTGTGCTGGCTTATCACGGTTGCCATAACGCTTACCGCACTTCGCACCCCTACCGTATTGCTGTTACCCGTAGTGTATGGCTTTGCCGCCCTGGTACAACTGGCGGTATTAACATTACCGCATACTGTGCAACTGCAGCATTTTGAGCAAAATGTTACCCTGTTGCTGCATATTATGCTGGCGTTTATCGCTTACGCTATTTTGATGATGGCGATGCTGTACTCGTTTCAGGTCAGTTATATCAACAGCAAGTTAAAGCAGAAAGACTTTGCCGCCATGACGCGCCATATGCCACCATTGGTGCAGGCTGAAGTACTGCAATTCCGTATTCTGCTGGCCGGCACTGCGCTGCTGGGGCTGGCATTATTGGTAGCCGCGGTATTTATGGATAACTGGCTGGCGAAAGAAAACCTGCATAAAAATGTCTTCAGCCTGCTCGGCTTTGCCGTGTTTGCGGCACTATGCTGGGGCCACGCCCGTTTGGGTTGGCGTGGTAAAACTGCTAACATCTTAACTGTCACCGGTGCAGCCTTGTTAACCCTTGGCTATTTTGGCAGCCGTTTTGTACGTGAAGTGCTGCTAAATACACTTTAATTCTTGACTCAACCAGCACTTCGTAATATCAAGTACGGGTGTTTGGCAATACGGGTATTTAACTCTTGGACGACATATCGACGGGTACGCTGTTTATTGTTTTGGGCGTGCTCTTATTCATATCTGCCTATTTTTCAGGATCGGAAACAGGCATGATGTCTGTTAACCCTTATCGTTTGAAGCATTTAACAAACGAAAATCATAAGGGTGCCATCAGGGTCAGTGAGTTATTAAAACGACCTGATCGTTTAATCGGCCTTATTTTGATTGGTAACAATCTGGTGAATATTGCCGCTTCAGCTATCGCGACTATTATCGGCATGCGGTTATACGGTGATGTCGGCATCGCTATAGCCACTGTGGCCTTAACTATGGTGGTATTGGTGTTTGCTGAGGTTACGCCAAAAACCATAGCAGCACTGCACCCCGAGCGTATTGCTTTTCCCAGCTCAGCACTGCTTAAAGTTTTGCTGAAGATATTTTACCCGCTGGTGTGGCTGGTGAATTTTATCACCAATGGCATTTTGTCGATTATGGGTATCAGCCCGGAGAAACATCAGGGCAACAGCTTAAGTGCAGAAGAATTGCGTACTGTTGTGCATGAAGCCGGCGCGCTAATTCCTGAGCAACACCAAAGTATGCTGGTCGGCGTGTTGGATCTGGAAAACGCCACGGTAGAAGATATTATGGTGCCGCGCAATGAGATTGTCGGTATCGATATTAACGACGAGTGGAAAGATATTGAGCGCCAACTGGCCAATATGCAATACAGCCGTATTTTGTTGTATCGCGACAGCATAGACGAAGCTGTCGGCTTTGTGCACCCGCGCGAGTTAATGCGTTTGCTGATTAAAGAGCAACTGACCAAAGCCACGTTAATGCGTGCTGTCAGTGAGATTTACTTTATTCCTGAAGGCACCCCGCTTAATACTCAGCTGATGAAGTTTCAGCGTACTAAAGAGCGTATTGGCCTGGTAGTAGATGAATATGGTGATATTCAGGGGCTGGTAACTCTGGCCGATATTCTGGAAGAAGTGGTGGGTGAATTTACTACCGATGTCGCTGAAGACAGTAACGAAGACATTCTGCCACAACCGGATGGCTCCTACCTGATTGACGGCAGCATTAACCTGCGGGATTTAAACCGCGAAATGCAGCTGGAGCTGCCAACCGACGGACCGAAAACGCTGAACGGGTTAATTCTGGAGTATCTGGAAGAGATCCCCCAGGGTAAACTCAGTATCCGCCTGTCCGGCTACCCGTTGGAGGTTGTCGACGTACAGGACAATATGATAAAAACCGTACGGCTGTTACCGCACCTGAAAAAAGCCTGAATCTGAGACAAAAAAACCGGCAGTGCCGGTTTTTTATTTTGTAGTGTTGGCGTTAACCAAAAAACAGCCGCCATAACCAACCACGTTTTAAATCGTCTTCGCAACTTTTTAACTGGCCGGCATATACTTTGGCGCGGTGGTCAACTTTCTTTGCTACGTTAACCAGCCAGGCTTTCTTTTTATAGCTGCCGCGGCGATAGCCGCCCCAGCCTTCATGATAATTAAGGTACTGATTGTAAGCATCCCACTTCGATACCTTATTCAACCGCTGGCTTTTGCTGATATACCAACCCATAAAATCCATAGCATCGTCAAAGTTATCACGGCTGGCCCAAAACCGGTCCGCCTCTTTAACATATTCGTCCCAGGTTACTGTTTTCGCCTGAGAATAGCCATAAGCACTGCTGGCACGGCCATAAGGAATAAAACCTAAGAACCAACGCATAGGCGGCCTGGCGTTATGCTTAAAGCTACTTTCCTGATACATCATGCTCATTGGTACATGAATGGGCACGCCCCACTTGTCGCGGACTTTAGCGGCGGCATCGTACCAATCACGATGTTCATAAAAAATTTCGCACAGATTAGAGGTATTCTGCGGTGGCGGTGTGCTGCAACTGCTGAGCAACAACACAGCGGTTGTTGCCATCAGCAGCACTTTAACGGGAGTTTGAACTTTCTTCATCCGGCTGATTCTAACAAGCTGCACGGATGCAACCAAGTTTTTATTCTCCCCGGACATTGTTACGGCTACCTCAGGTAGCCGTTTTTTTATTGTCACAGGCCGGCACTTCAGCAAAATACTCTGCAATGTATTGCTCAAAGCCGATGCTGTCTTGCTGCTCTATCTGCGCTTGCTGCTGCAATGACTGCTCTGCGGCGGCAACAAATTGCGGTTGTGTATAATACTGATACGGCTCCTGCATTAATTGCTCACGGTACTGTGCCGACAGCTGCAGGATAAAACTGCCGTTGTCCTGTTGCTGTGCCAGTAACTGATTCAGGAATTTGCCGGAATAAGTTTGTGCCGGGTCCAGCAGGCTCATATAGAACTGCTTCAATGCCGCAGTGTAACGCTCGTTACCATAGGCTGCATCCAGGTGCTGCGCTACCGGCATCATATCGGCAAACAGCTCTTCCGCCCAATCCAGCATTAATCTCGGCTGGCCATGTTGTAAAATTTCAAGATTGCTGCGCCGGCCATCTGTTACCACTTTTTTCAGATTTTGCTCGGTCACAGTTTGCTCTGCTGCCGACAAATCCGGGCTATCCTGCAACAAACAATACAACAGGAATACGTCTAAAAAGTGCATTTGCTCTGCGGTTATACCCACCGCACTAAACGGATTAACATCCAACGCCCGCACTTCAATATACTCCACACCTCGTTTTGCCAGGGCACAGGTGGGGCGTTCACCCGACTCAGTGGTACGCTTAGGCCGGATAGTCGAGTAAAATTCATTTTCTATCTGCAGCACATTGGCATTTAATTGCTGATATTCGCCGTTAACCTTAACACCGATATTACGGTACTCTTCCGACGGCATACTGATAGCAGCATGCAAGCCGGCGATATACTCCGGCAGGCTGTTGTAGGTTACGTTTAAGCTGGACTGCGCGCTGTTAGTGTAACCAAGATCACTCATACGCAGCGATGTCGCATAAGGCAAATACAATGAGCCCTTACCTAACGGCTGAAACGGATAGCGGCTGCTGCGACCTTCGAGAAAAGATTTACACATCGCCGGCGAAGCACCGAACAAATACACAATCAACCAAACATAGCGCTTGTAATTACGAATAAGCGCCAGGTACTGCGCTGAAATAAACTCTTGCAAGTCGCCGCTTTGCGCTAATATTTGCTGATATTGCTGCCAAAAGCTTTGTGGTAATGAAAAATTAAAATGCACACCGCTGATAGCCTGCATCATGCTACCGTAGCGATTATGTAAGCCTTTACGGTACAACGTTTTCATGCGGCCGACATTAGAGCTGCCATATTGGGCAAACGGGATCTGCTGTTGGTTACTGATAAAACACGGCATACTGGCCGCCCAAAACTGTTCAGCGGCAATGTTTTTAATAGTAAAGCGATGAATGTCGGCCAGTTGCGCCAGGGTAGTATCAATGTTGTCGCTTACCGGAGTGATAAATTCAAGCAGCGACTCAGAAAAGTCGGTGGTAATTAACGGATGGGTTAACGCTGAGCCCAACTGCGCCGCATGAGGCGTTAATGCCAGTTTACCATCGGTATGCACGCGCAAAGTTTCACGCTCAATACCATGCTTAATGCCAACTACCGCTTGTTGATGCGCGGCAGTATTAAGCCTGGCCAGGCGTTGTTGTAAAGATGAGCCCAAGGTAATTCCTTAATTGCTGTTTGATTGTGCTGAAATTGGGGCACGGCGGCCAATCTCAAGACCGCTGCCTAATTTAGCCTGCAAATTCATTTTCAACAATCGAAGATTTGGTCGCTTAACCAGCAGCAACGTTAAACGGTCTGAACCCTGGCTGTAATTATTGCTTTAATACATTAGACTTACCGTATCGGGTACAGCATAACGACTACTTAAAATAAGCAGGTAACATGAATCGTCGCAATACAGGCACTATTAATGAAGAAGTTAACTTTAACGCTGACCAGGAGCTGGTATCGACTACCGATTTACGTGGTGTAATTACTTATGCTAACCCGGCTTTTTGCACGGTTGCCGGCTACAGCGTCGAAGAGCTGGTGGGCAAAAATCATAACCTGGTGCGCCACCCGGATATGCCGGCCGCCGCCTTCGCCGATTTATGGCAAAAGCTTAAGCAAGGACAATCCTGGCGTGGCCTGGTAAAAAACCGCTGTAAGGATGGCCGTTACTACTGGGTGGATGCCTTTGTAACACCCATTTACCAACAAGGTAAGCTGGTGGGGTATCAGTCGGTACGGGTAAAACCGGATGCCGCCATGATAGAGCGGGCTAACAGCAGTTATCCCGGCATAGCTGCCGGCAAAATGCCGTCGGACTGGCGCAGCCGGTTTACCTTAAAACGCTCGCTGGCTGTTGCGCTCAGTCTGCTAATGGCCGGTACCGGCGCAGCTGTTTTTGGTTGGCATTTTTTACTGGCATTACTATTACCGCTGGCCTGGCTGATTTGCTGCTATGACGAGCTGTTTATTATCCCGGCAAAGTTGCAACAGGCCAAAGCAAAGTTCGATAGTGTGTCACGTTGGATTTATTCCGGTTTCGGCCCTTACGGCATTGCCGATTTCCAGCAAAAAATGGCCCAAGCCAGGCTACGCACTGTTTTAGGCCGCGCTACCGACAGCACTGCCGCGCTGAGTATTATTGCCGAAACCCAGGCGGAAGCGGTCAATATGACAGAGCAAGGTATTCATCAGCAGCATGATCGGTTAAGCAGTATTGTGGCGGCTACGTCGCAACTTTACAGTACCGTGCAGGACATTGCCGGACGTACTCAGGACACCCATCAACAGGTAAATGATACACATAAAATCTGTGAAGCTGCCAAAACGACTATGCAACATACCGCGCAAACTGTGCAGCAACTGGCCACAGAAGTTCAGGGCGCAGCAGCAACCGCAGATGGTCTGGCCGTTGAAGCTGAGCGTATTGGCGCTGTAATGACCGAAATTCAGGGTATTGCGGATCAAACCAACCTGCTGGCGTTAAATGCCGCTATTGAGGCAGCGCGTGCCGGTGAGCACGGCCGCGGCTTTGCCGTGGTAGCCGATGAGGTACGGGCCTTATCGTCGCGCACCCACAAGGCCACTGAGCAAATTAAGCAGTCCATCGGCGAGATACAACAAACGCTGCTGAGCTGGGGCAAGGTAATGCTGCATAGCCGCCAGCAAGTGGATATCTGCGTAGAAGAAACACAGCACAGTGAAACACAACTTGCGGAAATCTCCCGCATGATAGACCACATTGCCAACCTTTCTTCGCAAATTGCCACTGCGGCAACCCAGCAAGGTGCTGTGGCCCATGATGTGCAACAAAGTGTCGGGCAGATACAACAAATAGCCCAAACCAATCTGGACAATATTCAGGTGGTGTCAGACAACAGCTCTGCCTTGCAGTTACAGGCCGGCAAAATTGCTGATTTAAATAAAAGCTTCGGCTGAAAAACAAAAAACTCCGCCACGGCGGAGTTTTTTAATACAGTACAGCTGATAATATCGCTTTACAGACTCTTGTTGTCGTCCTTCGCGTCTGATGCTGTGGTGTCTTTATCTGCATCGGCAAAGTCCGCATCGTCAGAGTCGCCTACCACGTGCTCCAGCTTTAATTTACGCACACTTCGGATAGTGGTTACCGGACCGGAGCAGGCATAAATAAAGAAGATTCCAAACAGCATTTCAGCCGGACGTGACGCGATAACCACAAACACTAACACCACCAGTAAGATGGTCAGGAAGGATACTTTGTCACGCCAGTTCACATCTTTAAATGAGTTATAGCGGAAGTTACTTACCATCAACAGGCCGGTAACAATCGTCAGTAAACCCACTAAATAGCCGATATTATCGCCGTCAATCTGATAAGTACTGCCGGTCCACACCATACCGGCAACTATTGCTGCAGCAGCCGGACTGGCTAAGCCCTGAAAAAACCGGCCGTCGGTAACGCCTAAGTTGGCATTAAAGCGCGCCAGACGCAGTGCAGCACAGGCCACAAAGATAAAAGCCGCTAACCAGCCAAACTTGCCATACTCCGCCAGGCCCCAATTATAAGCTACCAGCGCCGGTGCCATACCAAAAGACAGCATATCTGACATGCTGTCGTACTGGGCACCAAATTCGCTTTGGGTGTTGGTTAAACGGGCTACCCGGCCATCCAGGCCATCGAAAATCATCGCCACAAAAATAGCCACAGCAGCAGCTTCAAAGCGGCCGTTCATTGAGGATACGATAGCAAAAAAGCCGGAGAACAAACCGGCAGTAGTCAGTAAATTAGGTAACAGATAAATGCCCTTGCGCGGGCTGGTGTCATTCGTTTTTGACTCGGTCATAAAGCAACTTCTGCGTTGTGGAATTACAGTGGATTATAAGGGACATACCTTAACATGGATAGTCTACCGGCAAAAGTGAGCGCCCGGGCGCTCACTTAACCGGCACTATTCTGCGTAATACGGCGCCATTACGCCCGACTGCTAACCACAAACTGTGTGCCGTTATGGTCCAGCACCACGGTGTTACCGGGCGGTACATCACCCTGCAACAACGCTTGCGCCAGCGGGTTTTCCAGGTGCTGCTGAATGGCGCGTTTTAACGGCCGTGCGCCATACAGCGGGTCAAAGCCCACCTCGGCCAGTTTATCCAGCGCGGCATCACTGATACTAAAACCATACTGCCGCTCTGCCAGACGTTGCTCCAACCTCGCCAGCTGAATTTTAGCAATACTGCGGATTTGCCCGGTATCCAGCGGGTGAAACACTACTGTTTCATCCAGCCGGTTTAAAAACTCCGGCCTGAACTGCTGGCTCAGCACGCCCATCAGCATGTCTTTCATTTGTGTATAGCTGTATTCCATATAGTGCTGCTGGATCAGATCTGAGCCCAGGTTCGATGTCATAATGATCACGGTGTTTTTAAAATCAACCGTGCGGCCATGACCATCGGTCAGGCGACCATCATCCAGTACCTGCAGCAAAATATTGAATACATCGGGGTGAGCTTTCTCTACTTCATCCAGCAACACTACCGAATAGGGTTTACGCCGTACGGCTTCAGTTAAGTAACCGCCCTCTTCATAGCCGACATACCCGGGCGGTGCGCCCACCAAACGTGATACTGCGTGCTTCTCCATAAATTCTGACATATCAATACGGATCATCGCATCCGGACTGTCAAACAAGAAGTTGGCCAGCGATTTGGTCAGCTCGGTTTTACCAACCCCGGTCGGGCCTAAAAACAAAAACGAGCCAATCGGTTTATTCGGATCAGACAGGCCGGCGCGCGAGCGGCGAATCGCATGTGATACGGCGGCAACCGCCTCATGCTGACCGATAACTTTTTCATGCAGCGCTTGTTCCATCCGCAGCAATTTATCGCGCTCGCCTTCCAGCATTTTACTCACCGGAATACCGGTGGCTTTAGACAACACATCAGCAATTTCCTGCTCGGTTACTTTATTACGCAGCAGGGTATTGTCGTGCATCTCGGCTTGTGAGGCTAAGTCGAGCTTTTTCTCCAGTTCAGGTATACGGCCGTATTGCAGCTCTGACATACGCTGTAAATCACTGGCACGGCGCGCGACGTCTAAATCGAGCCTGGCTTGCTCAAGCTCGGTTTTTATATTCTGCGTGCCCTGCAGGGCAGCTTTTTCTGACGACCAGACTTCATCCAGTTCGTTGTATTTACCATCCAGTTCACGAATTTGCTCCAAAATCATCTCGCGACGTTTTTTGGTGGCTTCGTCTGTCTCTTTTGCCAGAGCATTGTCTTCCAGTTTTAACTGAATAATGCGCCGCTCTAAACGATCGAGCTCTTCCGGCTTAGAGTCCATCTGCATGCGGATACTGGACGCAGCCTCATCTATTAAGTCAATAGCTTTGTCGGGTAACTGCCTGTCTGCCACATAGCGGTGTGACAAAGTAGCCGCCGCCACAATCGCAGGGTCGGTAATTTCAACCCCATGGTGCAGCGCATAGCGCTCTTTTAAGCCACGCAAAATAGCTATGGTATCTTCGACTGTCGGCTCTTCTACCAATACTTTTTGAAAGCGCCGCTCTAATGCAGCGTCTTTCTCAATATATTTGCGGTATTCATCCAGCGTGGTAGCGCCAAGACAATGTAATTCACCACGCGCCAGCGCCGGCTTTAACATATTGCCGGCATCCATCGCGCCTTCGGCTTTACCGGCGCCTACCATGGTATGAATTTCATCTATAAACAAAATTACCTGGCCCTCTTCTTTGGCCAGTTCATTCAGTACCGCTTTTAGCCGCTCTTCAAATTCACCGCGGTATTTAGCGCCCGCCAGTAATGAGCCCATATCCAGCGACAATACGCGTTTATCTTTTAAGCCTTCCGGTACTTCTTTATTAATAATGCGCTGTGCCAGGCCCTCTACAATGGCCGTTTTACCCACGCCCGGTTCACCAATTAACACAGGGTTATTCTTGGTACGGCGTTGCAGCACCTGAATACAGCGGCGAATTTCTTCGTCACGGCCTATTACCGGGTCCAGCTTACCGGCTTCAGCGCGCGCAGTTAAATCTATGGTGTATTTGCTTAGTGCCTGACGACTGTCTTCGGCGTTAACATCATCCACTTTCTGTCCACCGCGCATTTGTTCAATGGCCGCCTCCACACCTTCTTTGCTGACGCCGATTAAGCGCAGAATTTTGCCCAAATCCGATTTATCGTCGGTGGCGGCCAGCACAAAAAGTTCGCTGGAGATAAACTGATCTTTGCGCTTCTGCGCCAGCTTGTCACACTGTTGCAGCAACTGCGCAGTGGCCGATGACAGCTGTAAATTAGCGCCCTCGCCTTCTACCCGCGGCAACTTGTCTATCGCCTGGCTGACTTTAGAGCGTAATTCATTAAAATTAATCGCCAGTTTATTCAGCAACTCGCGTACGGTGCCGCCTTCCTGGTTCAGCAAAGCAAACATCAGGTGTACCGGCTCAATAAACTGCTGATCGCGGCCCAGCGCTAACGACTGCGCATCAGCGATCGCTTCCTGGAACTTACTGGTAAATTTTTCAAGACGCATTTATGCCTCCTACAAGCACAATGTTGTTGTGTCATAAGATTGGGCGCTATTGGAGGAAATTCAAGCGATAAAACGTCAAAAAATTGACTTAGATCAGTCTAACCAGACAGAGCTGGCCATGCGGCCGGTTTGGCCATCGCGGCGGTAGGAAAAAAACCGTTGTGATTGTTGGTAAGTACAATAATTACCGCCGTAAATTTGTTGCACACCGCATTGGCTTAAACGTTGTCGCGCCAACAAATACAGATCGGCCAGCCATTTACCGTTATCAGCAGCAATAAAAGCGTGCTCTGCTTCGGGCGCCTGAGCCATAAAAGCCGTGCGCACCTCTGGCCCCACTTCAAAAGCGTTTTGGCTGATCGCCGGGCCGAGATACACCAACACTTGCTCTGGTTTTGCAAAGTGCACCAGGGTATTTTCAATCACGCCATTACACAAACCACGCCAACCGGCATGTATAGCAGCCACCTGAGAACCATTTGCATCACATAACAGCAGAGGTAAACAGTCGGCCGTCATTACGGTGGCGACAACGCCATGCTCTGCTGTTACCGCCGCATCAGCATCACAACCGTTTATTGTTGTCGCAGTTAAGCGGATAACTCCGGTGCCATGCACTTGATTTAACCACACCGGTGGTGCCGGCATTTGTGCCATTTGCTGATAGCGCAGGCGGTTTACAGCCACTTTATCCGCAGCATCGGCGACATGATCACCCAGATTTAACGACGCATAAACGCCCTCTGAGCAGCCCCCCAACCGGCTGCTGCACACCGCCCGCACATTAGGCGGTGCCGGCCAGTCAGGGATGAGCAGAGTGCTGCTATCAGACATAGCTGTTATACGTAATCCAAACCGTGCTCGACAGTATCGGCACGCAAGGCAGCATTTAACTGCACCATGTCATCCGGGATCGGTGCATGCCATTCCAGAATTTCCAGCGTGATCGGATGCGCCAACCGCAACATCGCCGCGTGCAGAGCCTGACGTTTAAAATTACGCAGAATAGTCAGCAATTGCTCATCGGCTTTACGTGGTGGTCGCGGCCGGCCGGCATATACCGGGTCGCCCACCAGCGGGTGATTAACAAAGGTCATATGCACCCGAATTTGGTGGGTACGGCCGGTTTCCAAGCGTAAGCGCAACCTGGTATGCGCGCGGTATTTTTCCATCACCCGAAAGTGCGTGGTAGCAGGTTTGCCTGATTGCGTGACCGCCATATGGGTGCGCTTGGTAGGATGACGACCTATAGGTTCATCTATAGTACCGCCGCCGGTCATGGCGCCATGGCATACGGCTTCATATTCACGGGTAATTTCACGCGCCTGCATAGCTTCAACCAAATGGGTTTGTGCCGGAATAGTCTTGGCAACCACCATTAAACCGGTGGTGTCTTTATCCAGCCGGTGAATAATGCCGGCACGCGGCACTTCGCCAATACCGGGGCAATGATGCAACAAAGCATTAAGCAAAGTGCCGTCGGCATTGCCGGCGCCCGGGTGCACCACCAGCCCGGCCGGTTTATTGATCACCAGGATGTGCTCATCCTCATAAACGATATTTAATTCTATCGCTTCGGCTTCAAAGCGCTGGTCTTCCGGCAGTTCTGCCAAAATATCAATTTGCTCACCGCCAAGGAGTTTCTCCCGCGGCCGGTTTTGCAGAGCACCATTCACCTGCACGGCATCCGCCAGGATCCATTCTTTTATGCGTGATCGCGAATAATCAGGGAACATTTCGGCCAGCACCTGATCTAACCGCTTACCAAAAAGATGGTCTGGTACAATTTCTGAAAGTTTTAGCTGTTTTGTCATAACGGAAGCAGTTATCCTGTGTGCAACCCCGGCGGGTCTGGGGTAGAATCGCCAATAGCGTGTATTTTAGCGATTTTACGCCCGACTAGACAGCCATTTAGCTCAAGTAGTAACGGATTTTTAAATGAAAGCGAATTTTTTACTGATTTCTCTGCTGGCACTGACGCTAAGCGCTTGTGCCGGCAAACCAAAAGAACCTGATGTAAGCTCAACACAAACAGCACAATCACTGTACCAGGAAGCCAAAGAAGTACTGGACAACGGCCTGTATAACCGTGCTATTGAATTATTATCTGCAGTTGAAAGCCGCTACCCTTTTGGCCCGTTAGCGCGCCAGGTGCAGCTGGATTTGATTTATGCTCATTACCAGGCCGGCGATGTACAAAAGGCGTTAGCCGGTATTGACCGTTTTATCCGGTTGAACCCTAACCATACCGAACTGGACTATGTGTATTACATGCGCGGCCTGAGCAACCTTAAAGCCGATGAAAATGCGCTGCATAATATGTTAGGAATAGACCGCGCTGACCGCGACCTGGCCAGCACCCGCCAGGCCTTTGATGACTTTAAATTACTGCTAAGCTCGTTTCCTGCCAGCAAATATGCCGCCGAAGCGAAAAACCGCATGCTAAGTATTAAAGATACGCTGGCACGGCACGAGCTGTTTGTGGCCGACTACTATATGCGCCGTGGTGCATACCTGGCTGCAGCCAACCGCGGTAAATACATTGTCGAGTTTTATCGTGACTCGCCGCTGGTTGAACAAGCGCTGGAGGTGATGGTTGAAAGCTATGACAAGCTTGGCTTAACCAAGTTAAAAGACGATACCTATCAGGTACTGAAACTGAATTTCCCGCAAAATAACAAATTCTGAACCAGACAGCCCCGCAACAGCGGGGCTTTTTTTAGTGCTAAATTGCCTCCAACGCTTCAGACAACTTACTTACACCGATCACCTCCATACCGCTGATACTGTCTTTCGGTGCATTGGCCAGCGGGACTATCGCCCGTTTAAAGCCATGTTTAGCCGCTTCACGCAAACGCTCCTGGCCACTGGGTACCGGACGAATTTCACCGGCAAGTCCAACCTCACCAAACACCACTAAGTCGTTTGGCAGCGGTTTATCACGAAAACTCGACACCAGCGCCAGTAACGTCGCCAAATCGGCACTGGTTTCATTTACCTTAACGCCACCTACCACGTTAACAAACACGTCCTGATCGGCCATCTGAATACCGGCATGACGATGCATAACCGCCAGTAACATCGATATACGGTTTTGCTCCATACCCAGAGTTACACGGCGCGGATTGTTCAGCGGCGAATAATCGACCAGGCCCTGAATTTCTACCAGCAACGGTCTGGTGCCTTCCCACAGCACCATCACGATGCTACCGGACTGATCCTCTTTACCGCGGGTTAAAAAAATGGCTGACGGGTTTTTTACTTCTTTCATGCCCTGGCCGGTCATGGCAAATACCCCCAGTTCGTTCACCGGACCAAAGCGGTTTTTATTACCGCGCATAGTACGATAACGATTGTCGCTGTCGCCATCGAGCATCACCGAACAGTCGATACAATGCTCCAGTACTTTAGGGCCGGCCAGAGATCCGTCTTTGGTGACATGTCCCACCATAATAATGGCAATGTGGTGCTGTTTGGCAAAACGGGTTAAATAGGCTGCACTTTCACGTACCTGGGACACACTGCCGGGCGCCGACTGAATATCGGCCAGATGCATTACCTGGATAGAGTCAATAACCATAATGCGCGGCTTTTCCTGTTGTGCCAGCAAGCAGATGGTCTCGACGTTGGTTTCTGCCAGCATTTTAAGCGCATTGGTTGGCAGGCCCAAACGCTGTGCCCGCATCGCCACCTGCTGTAAGGACTCTTCCCCGGTAATATACAAAGCCCCGCCCTGCTGCGCCAGGCCACACATCACCTGCAGCAGCAAGGTACTTTTACCGGCGCCCGGGTGGCCGCCAATCAGAATGGCGGAACCGGGCACTATACCGCCGCCCAATACGCGGTCGAACTCGGCAAAACCGCTGCTAAAGCGCGGTACGTCTTGTAAGTCTACTTCATCCAGCCGCATCACTTTGGCTACCGCCGCACCAGCATAGCCTTCAAAGCGGGCATTTTTACTGACGGCAGTGCCCAGTCGCACTTCACTGACGGTATTCCAGGCGCCGCACTCGGTGCATTGGCCCTGCCAGCGCACAAAATCGGCACCACAATCGCTACAGACGTAAGCGGTTTTTACTTTTGCCATAATTAATTTTCTCAAGCTAAATGAAAGGCATGGATATTGCTTTTCAAAATATAACAACGTAGCGTACTACAGATTATAACCCTAAGGTGCCGGTATTTTGGCATTAAACCTGACCGAATTATGACAGCAGCAGATTTACAACAATATATCGGCGTTATCGACCGGATGAAAAGTTTGCTTAACAGCGCCGACTTTGATCAGGTCTTTAGTTTATTGACTTCCGATCTGCCTAAGTCGAAACAATTCCTGTTAAAAATGGAACTTAAGCGCATGGCACAGCCATGCAATTACTTTATCGACTTACGCGGCCATGTCGACGGTGATGTTATCCCCTATGACTATATGGGTAAAACGCACTACATGGACTACAACGCCATCAAAGTATTTGAAGCCGGCTTAAAGCAATACGGCAGCTATACTCTGGGCCTGTACGAAGAAGTGTTGAACACTGAAAACAATTTTCGGGTAATGCACCGTAAAGAAACCGAGCAGCGGGTGCGCACGGCTTTACAGCAGTCACCGGACAGTGACAACGACAGCGCAGAGCCTGATGACGACGCATTGCCGCAATATGCCAATATAGTGCGGTTTGGCGGCTATACCGCCAGACGCGATGAGCGCATGCACTTTAGCATTGATGTTGAAATAGAACTGGGCGGCAAACGCATACGTGCCAGCACCAGCGACTTGTCGGTATCGGGCAGTAAAATAAAGCTGCAACAACCAATGAGCGCCAACATCGGCCAAACAGTTAAACTGCATTTTACCGGGCTGGAGCAAGAGTTTATACTGGGCCTGGCAGATGGCGTAATGTACAAAATTGTCGATATTGATACTCAAGCTGCTGCGATTTACTGGCGTTTGCAACGACAGCAAGATAATAACGAGCCGCAGTTTGTCGAGTTTTTACAAAACTTTATTAATGCCAATAAACGGCGCTATAAGGTTAATTTAAACAGCGTTTGCCAAAGTTTGCGCACCAAGGGCTATGAACAATTTTATTTACCCCGCATCAGCAGCTTACCGGTATTTATTGCAGTAAAAGACGGCCGGCCTGAACCGGTCTGCACCCTGACCACTGATTACAATAAAGCCATCTGGCATTACTTTTTGGATGAGCAGCACCAGGCGGTATTTGCTTCTGTTTGCCATGCCCGCCGTCTGAAAAGCCTGTTGCAAATGCCCGGGCCGGAGCAGTCGACTATTTTGTACTGTTTTACCCATGCCGTAAAAGGCCGGTTGTTCTTTTATTCTGCGACCCGTGAAGAGTTGGCAGCTTCAGAGCAACTTAAAGAAACATTTCTCGGTTTTGGCGCCGGCAAACCCAGTTGGCGGGTTTTCCATTTTAGTGTATTACGCACCACACCAGCGCAGGCTGAAATGCCGGCCACGCTGCCGGAAAGCAGCAGCAATAAAAAAGCAGCACCGTTGTCAGCAAGGGTAGAACAGTTTATTCAGGATATTCGCTACATTGTCAACCTGACAGATATTACCAGCACAGACACCACCTTCTGGTATCAAAGCTATCCGGTGGAGCAGCAACAGCTGAAATCGCTGGCGCAATTTGGTCATAAAAAACCGGCCAACCCGGTCAGTTGTGAAGCGGTGCCGGTGCAATATGTCAATTTACGCTCTGAATCACGCTATTTGTATAAAACAAACGTCAGTATTCGCGATGCCAATGCCACAGAACTTAACGGCCACAGCCGTGATTTTTCGTCCAAAGGCTTGCAGGTAGAAACAGCTATTCCGGTACGCTTTAATAAAGGTGATGTACTGCAGTTAAGTTTGCCGGATATGCAAAAAATCAGTAATAAATACGCGTTAAGCAGCTTGCAGTACGAAGTAATGGCGGTAAGTAAAAGCCGTACCATTATGAACCTGCGCGCTGTAGAAACGGACGAGCCCCACACCGGCCGGCTGTTTTTTTCGCAGCTGATCCAAAATAACCGCGCCAAACTGACACCGGCTGAAGAAAGCCCGAAGTACCCGGGGTTATCTACTGCGCTGCGCAATATGTATCTTAATGTACACAATTGTTTTGCCTTATACCTGCACCGTAAAGGCATACGTTACGATATAGATACGATAGCGAAAGGTAACAGCAGCAACAGCCTGCACAAATTGCTTTGCCTGCACAGCGGTGACGAAACGCAAATAGACCTTGCCTTGATACTGCAAAATAACGCTGCCAGCCTGAATTTTGCCCAACAGTTAAAGCAAATGAAACGTTTTGACAGTCCGAAACAATATGAGCTTTTTTTGCTGCTCAGCAAAGAGCCCGGCACCGAAGCACTGCAAATCAGCTGCAAATACGATTATGAGTTCAGCTCAGAACAAAGCAAACAACAGTTTGTGTTAGACGCCAGGCAACATGGCATATTATTTTGCTATCGCCTGCTACTGTCACGTACCGGCCGGCCCGATACTGATTATATTGCGCCGGAACTGAGTTATATCAGTGCTTACGCTATCCATAAAGCGAGGCAGTTGGAAGAGGAGCTGTGGAGTGTGGCCGGCATGATAGACGCTGTAGATATATCCGCCGAAATATACTGGCGCTATGGCGCTGTCACTGAGTCAGAACAACAACAGCAGCAACGCTTGCAGTTACTCAGTACACAGCTGCAGCAGCCAGTCGTGTAATTGTGCAAAATGATCAGACTCTGCCGCTGGGTGCGTTAGCATAGAGATATGATCGTAGTCCTGCTTATAGCCATTAGCCTTACCCAGCAAGGTAAACCTGGCTTGCGGCGCGGTTTCGGCGATAAAAGCCTGCACGTCCTGCGGATGGCCGAGCAAACGGTCATTTTGTGCGGCAAAATGCCACACCGGTGGCCAAACTGTTGTTTTGCTGCTGCCGGCGTAATCAAACTGATCGGTTAGATCAGTAAAAGCGCCACCTTTAATCCAATGTACCGTATCCTGCAAAAACTGCTCTGGCTCATCATCGGCGCCAAAACGCCATTTTCGGGCCGGAAAATAGCCATATTTTTTACTGAGCCAGGGCGCTACAGTATTCCATATCAGATCAATTTTAACTTTACGCTCAAGGCCTTGTACGCTAATAACCCGCTTACTGCCAAAGCACACTTTAGCCGCAACTTTAGCTGCAAGTTGCGGGAAACGCGCCAAACTGGCCGCCGTCAGCACCCCACCCCAGGAATGTGCAACCAAAATAACCGGCTGTTGATGCAACTGATATATATGCTCAATTAACGCCGGAATGTCGCGGGTAATCATCTGCTGCTGACTTTGGGCAAAACCTTGTGATACATGCGGCTTAGACAAGCCACGGCCGGCGAAATCAGCGCAATACACCATAAAACCGTGATCGGCCAGGTAGCAGCCCAGCCCCTTGCCGGAGCGGCTGTAAAAAATACGGCCGTTCTCAATAACTCCATGCAACATTAATACCGGTGCTATACCTTGCTGCATTGGCAACAGGCGGCGCAAATGCAGTTGGTACTGTTGTAAATCCAGATAGAGTGAACTTTGCTGATGCTTCATGCTTAATCCAGCAGATACAACAGCTGCAGCAGCGAGCCACTGCGAATGGCGGCTTTAGCCTGTGCCTGTACTTTAGGTTTAGCATGAAACGCCACTCCCAGCGCTGCAGCTTGCAGCATAGGAATATCATTTGCACCATCACCTATAGCCACAGTTTGCGGCTCTGCAATGCCATATTCCGTGGCCAGCCGGTTAACAACCTGCGCTTTAGTGTTGGCATCAACAATCTCGCCGCTCACCTTGCCGGTGAGGTTGCCGTCGACAATTTCCAGCACATTGGCAAACGTAGCGGTTAGCCCCAGTTGCTGCTTTAGCGCATCAGTAAAGTAGGTAAAGCCGCCTGAGGCAATAGCAACCTGCCATTGCTGCGTTTTTAAGTGACTAACCAGCTCAGTTAACCCCGGCATCAACGGCACAGCATCCAGCACCTCGCGCAATATAGTCTCAGGCGCGCCCTGTAACGCTGCTACACGTGCTATCAGGCTTTGGGCAAAATCCAGTTCGCCATTCATCGCCCGCGCTGTTACTGCCGCCACCTGCTCGCCGACACAGGCTAATTTAGCAATTTCGTCAATGCACTCTATCTGTATGGCGGTGGAATCCATATCCATCACCAACACACCCGGCTTTGACAATAACGGCCGCTGCGGCAAATACACCAGCTCGACACCCGGTGCTGCCGGCCATTCAGCTAATTGTTGCTGCAGTTCCAAACTTAAAGGCTGCGCTAACAACAGCTCTACCGCACCAGCTAACTGCGGATGCGGCCGGTATATCCGGCACGTTACAGCATGATCAGGGGATATGCGCTGTAATACAGTCGAAACGACCTGCCAATCCAGCGCCGCACCAAACAACCGCACCACCGCAGTTCCGGAAGCAGTATCGGCAGTGAAGGCCCCTGTCTCAGCCAGGTTTAACGGCTGCTTGCTATGCAACAATAACGCTGTATCGCAATGCTTAACGGCATATTGATTTTCGGTTGTAAGATGCACTAAGGGTGATACGGCAGCTTGCTGCTGCAAAGGAATATGATAAAAAAACGACACTCTGCTACCTATACTTAACGCCACAGCCATGGCATCCTACCCGCTTTAATGACTGGCTTAGCTGGCGCTTTATGGAAAATATGCAGAACGATATCCCATTACCGGACAGCACTTCAAGCACTATTAAGCTGTTGCAGATAGCTGTTGCAGTTATCGGTATATGGCTGTTATTGCACAGCTGGGTACTGACACAGCAACAAGGTAAACAATTGTTGCAGCAGCAAAGCAGCCAGCTGATGCGCGAAACATTGATGGCGTTATCACACACGGCCGCTTATTTAATTGAACACGACCAACTCGATGGCCTGGAACAGTTAACGCAGCATATTGCCGCCAGCCCCTATCTGCATGATGTGGTGGTGTACGATGCCAATGGCGTGCGCATGAGTTGGTCTGAAGGTAGTGCGCCGGCGCGGCTGCTATATAGCCCGGCACAAACAGAACCGCTACAGGCGATGGTGCAATCGATCACTAAAGATCAGCAGTTGCTCGGTTATATTAAATTAAGCTTGCGTCAGGATGCGGCGTTAACCCCTATCAGCTTATCGTGGCAGCAAATGATGCAGCAGCTGATGGCTATGTTGGTGTTAGCCGGTATTGTCGGTTTTATGCTGCGCCGTGGTTTCTCGCGCTTGTCCCGCCAGTCGCTACGCTTACGCCGTGCCAAGCCTTAGTACATTTAAGCTGTTTTGCCATAGCGTTGCGGCAATTTGCCGGCGTGGCTCCGGCCGTAGTTGGCAAAAAGCGTCAAACACCCGAGCAAGCTGCGCCGGGGTGTTAACCTCGCCCTGATGTCCGGCCAGCGGCATGGCTGGTGCATCGGTTTCGAGCACAAAACATTCCAGCGGCAATTTTCGCACCGTATTGCGGGTTTTTTCCGCCCGCTCATAGGTAATGGTGCCGCCGATCCCCAGCTTAAAACCCAAATCAACAAAGGCCATGCCTTGTTGCTGACTGCCGGAAAAGGCATGCAAAATACCGCCTGCGCTAAACTGCTGCCGTTTAAGCTCTGCCAACAATTGAACCTGACTTTTGCGATGATGCAGGATCACCGGTTTACCGTGCTGTTTTGCCAGCGCCAATTGCGCTGTAAACAGCTGATGCTGTATAGCGAAAGTAGCTTCATCTAACACAAAATCCAACCCTATCTCCCCTACAGCAACAATAGCGCGGCTATGTTTTGTAACAAGCTTATCCAGCACAGCTACAGCATCAAGCGAGTGCTTAGCCGCCCACCAGGGGTGGATACCCAAAGCGATATGCCAATATGAATGTTGTTGCTGTAAGCTCAGCAGGTTTTGCCAGGCCGATTGTTGCACGGCAGGAATAAGCAATGCCGCTACACCGGCTTGCTGTGCGCTTTGCCAGTGCATTTGCTGTTCAGACGCTAATTCCGGCAAGTCGAGGTGGCAATGGGTGTCGAAAAGTTTAAGTGGTTGACTACCGCCAGTTGTGTTACTGGCAACAGCAGGTAAAACGGACGTGTCCGTTACGGGCATAACCGGTCAATGCTCCAGCTATTGTCGTCTAGTTTGCTGTACATAAAGCGGTCATGCAAGCGGTGCTCGCCGCCTTGCCAAAATTCAATTTTATGCGGCCGCACTAAAAAACCGCCCCAGAATGATGGCAAAGGTACTTCACCGTGTTCGAATTTATGCTTTATCTCGGCAAATTTTTGCAGCAGTGCCTGACGGGTAGATACCGGCCGGCTTTGCTCTGACGCCCAGGCGGCCAGTTGGCTTTCTTTCGGCCGTGATAAAAAGTACTTAGCTACCTGGGTGGCGGTTACCCGCTCGGCAGTGCCATAGACGATTACCTGACGCTCCAGCGGATGCCAGGGAAAATGCAAACACACTTTGGGGTTGCTGCTTAACTCGGTAGCTTTGCGGCTGCCAAGGTTAGTGTAAAAGGTAAAGCCGTTAGCGCCGACATCTTTTAACAGTACCAGACGCTGTGATGGCTGGCCATGCTCGTCGACACTCGCCACACACATCGCAGTCGGGTCCGGTAATTCTGCCGCAATAGCATCTTTAAGCCACAGCTCAAATTGTGCTATCGGATCGGCATTTAATTTATCGAACTCCAACTTATCTTTGGTGTAACTGCGGCGAATATCGTCGATTTTCATAGCTTACATACGCTCCATAACCTCAATACCCAGCAAGTCCAAACCTTGCTTTAATAGCTTAGAGGTAAAAATACTCAGCATTAAACGGCTGTCACGCTTTGCTGGTTCAACGCCGTCTTTCAATATCGGGCAAGCTTCATAAAACGCCATGTATAAACTTGCCAGCTCATACAGGTAATTACACAGTAAGTTAGGCTGCGCATCTTTCATTACCTGCTGCAACGCTTCTTCAAAGCGTAGCAACTTAACTGCCAATTGTTTTTCCTGCTCCTGCTCAACCACCAACGCAGCGCTGAAACTATCAGCAATACCGGCGCGGCGCAAAATACTGCGCACCCGGGTGTAAGCGTATTGCAAGTATGGTGCAGTGGCGCCTTCAAAGCTTAGCATCGCGTCCCAGCTGAATATGTAATCGCTGGTACGGTTTTTCGACAGGTCAGCAAACTTCACCGCACCAATACCGACTTTACGCGCCACTTCAGCTATTTCGGCCTCTGTTAGATCAGTAGCTTTTTCCTGCACTACAGCTTTGGCGCGCACTACGGCTTCTTCGAGCAATTCTGCCAGTTTAACGGTACCGCCGGTACGGGTTTTAAATGGCTTGCCATCTTCGCCCATCATGGTGCCAAAAGGGCAATGATCATAAGTGGTTGCAGCGCGCAGATAGCCGGCTTTACGGGCGACTAACTCCACCTGTTTAAAATGCAATGCCTGGCGGGCATCGGTAAAAATAATTACCCGGTCAGCCTGCAAAGTATGGCTGCGATGCTGGCAGGCGGCTAAGTCGGTGGTGGAGTACAAAAAGCCACCACCGGTTTTTTGGATAATAAACGGCGACGGGTTGCCCTCTTTATCAGCCAGCTCAGCTAAAAACACCACCAGAGCGCCCATGCTTTCCACGGCCAGCTCCCGCTGTTTTAAATCGTCGACAATGCCCTGCAGCATGCTGTTATAGGCACTTTCCGGCTTAATATCAGCATGGGTCAGGGTAACATTAAGCTTTTGATACACTTCATCGCTATGTTTAATAGAAGTATCGATAAACAGCTGCCACAGTTTTTGGCAGTGCGCGTCGCCGCTTTGTAGCTTCACCACATAGTTACGCGATTTATCGGCAAAGCCCTCTTCATCGTCAAAGCGTTTTTTCGCTTCACGGTAAAAGTCTTCTAAATCGGCCAGCGCGACCTGCTCTAAGTCGATACCGGCGGCCAGTTTATCTTCCAGATGCGCTATCAGCATACCGAACTGGGTACCCCAGTCGCCCATATGGTTCTGGCGAATGACCTTATCGCCCCAGAACTCCAGCGTGCGCACTACGGCGTCACCGATGATAGTCGAGCGCAAATGGCCAACGTGCATCTCTTTGGCTAAATTCGGTGCCGAGTAATCCACCACTACCGTTTGCGGTGCGGTATTTGCCGACACGCCCAAACGGCTGTCTGCGCCGGCATGTTGCAATTGCGCGGTCAGCCAATTTTTGTTCAGCGTAACGTTAATAAAACCCGGACCAGCAATCTCAGCTTTATCGGCAATATCAGCAAGGTCTAACTTTTGTACTAACTGCTCGGCCAACTGGCGCGGATTGGTTTTTAACAGCTTGGCAGCGGCCATTGCGCCGTTAATTTGATAATCACCAAACTCCGGCTTGGTACTTATGGTAACAGCGGCATTGGTATCGGCAGGTAAGCCCAGGGCGACAAAAGCAGCTTGGGTTTTTTCGGTTAATAAATGCTTAATATTCATGCGGCCTGCCTGTTAGTGTTCACGGGTTTTATGGAATTTAATTTTCGGGTAACGTTCTATCGACAGGTTCAGGTTGACCATAGTCGGTGCGATATAGGTTAAGGCATCACCGCCATCCAGCGCTAAGTTCTGGCTGGCTTTGTTTTTAAACTCGTCCAGCGCTTTTCCATCATCACTGTATACCCAGCGTGCGGTGGAGACGTTAACCGACTCATAAAGCGCATCAACGTTATATTCCGATTTTAAACGGTGTACGACCACATCAAACTGCAGCACGCCGACAGCGCCCACAATCAGATCGTTATTATCCAGTGGCCGGAATACCTGCACCGCACCTTCTTCGGATAACTGTACCAGTCCTTTTAGTAACTGTTTTTGCTTTAGCGGATCGCGCAAGCGGATACGGCGGAACAGCTCAGGCGCAAAGTTAGGAATGCCGGTAAACTGCATATTTTCACCGGTGGTAAAGGTATCACCAATTTTAATAGTACCGTGGTTATGCAAACCGATAATGTCGCCCGGGTAAGCTTCTTCCAAATGCTCACGATCGCCGGCTAAGAAGGTCAGCGCCTGCGGGATCAGCACATCTTTACCAATACGCACATGGCGCACTTTCATGCCTTTTTCGTACTTGCCCGACACTATGCGCAAAAACGCTACCCGGTCGCGGTGTTTCGGGTCCATATTGGCCTGAATTTTAAACACAAAACCACTGAAGCCTGCCTCGGTGGGTTCAACTGTACGGCTATCGGTAGCGCGCGATTGGGGTATCGGCGCCCACTGCGTTAAGCCATCCAGCATATGATCGACACCAAAGTTACCCAGGGCGGTACCAAAAAATACCGGCGTTAGCTCGCCTTTTAAAAACAGCTCTTGGTCAAATTCGTTGCTGGCGCCCTGCACCAGTTCCATTTCGTCGCGCAGTTGCTGGGCGTAATAACCGATGCGCTTATCCAGCTCAGGGTTATTCAGGCCTTTGATAATATCCACATCCTGAATGGTGTGGCCCATACCGGACTTATACAAAATAATTTCATCACGCAAAATGTGATACACGCCCTTAAACTCTTTACCCGAGGCAATAGGCCAGGTAATAGGGGCACAGGCAATTTTTAGTACGCTTTCTACTTCATCTAACAAATCGACCGGGTCGCGGATATCACGGTCCATTTTGTTCATAAAGGTGATAATGGGCGTGTCGCGTAAGCGGGTTACTTCCATCAGTTTAATGGTGCGATCTTCAACACCCTTAGCGCCGTCGATAACCATCAGGCAGGAATCTACCGCAGTTAAAGTACGGTAGGTATCTTCCGAGAAGTCTTCGTGGCCCGGCGTATCCAGCAGATTTACCAGGCAATCGTTATACGGAAACTGCATGACAGAGGTTGTAACTGAAATACCGCGCTCTTTTTCCATTTCCATCCAGTCGGACGTGGCATACTGGCCGGATTTTTTACCTTTAACGGTACCGGCTTTTTGGATCAGATGTCCGAACAGCAATACCTTCTCGGTAATAGTGGTTTTACCGGCATCGGGGTGCGAGATGATCGCAAAGGTGCGCCGGCTGTTTACTTCGGCTAAAAAGTTATCTGTGCTCATAATATCCAATAGTGTGTTACCGCAGGCATCCGGCTACGGTGTAGGGATAAAACCCAAAAAGTAAATGATAATGCGCGCGATTATAACAGCTTGGATGGCGCGGGCACAGAGTGCAAATGCACTGCTGTGTTACAGAGTACAACTCATCAGCAGGGCATCTTCTTTACCCGCACTACTGACGTAATAGCCTTTGCGTAAGCCTGTTTGCGTAAAGCCATAGCGCTGATACAACGCTATGGCACTGAGGTTGCTGCTGCGTACCTCTAAAAAAACTTCGGTTGCGCCTCTGGCAGCACCTTCCTTCAAAAAGTGCTGCATTAATATATGGCCGTAACCTTTGCCCTGCTGCGTTGGCGCAACACAGATATTAAACAGCTCCAGTTGCTCTAAAATCAGCTGGGCAATATAAAACCCGACAATATTGCCGGCGTAATCCAGCAACTTGTAGCTGAAGTAACTGTCGGCAAAACTGCTGGCAAAAGCAGCTTCTGTCCACGGATAACTATTGGCCGCTTGCTCAATAGGCAAAACCGCAGCGATATCATCACGGCTTAACAGCTCAACTTTGTTCATAGCTGCCTTGTGCATAGCTACCTTGTACATAGCTACTTAGCAACGCCCATAAAGCTTTTTTCTGTTCAGCTTGCTGCAATACCGGCAACGCTGGCGTTAGCAGCTGTTGCTGCTGGATCTGGCTTTGCGCAGCGTCAGGATCAATTTGCCAGTTCAGCCCATCGGCTAATGCCGCAACAATATCCTGAGCTAATTTCTGGCTAAGCTCCGGCGCTAAGAACTGTATTGTGATATCGGGTGCTATATTCTCTGATGCCGGGCTTGGCGAAGGTTCACGATGCGTCAATGAGCTTGCTGCTGTCAGCAAAGGCTGAGTAGAAAAAGCGTCGGTTAATTTAACCGGCGAGATTTGCAAAACTTTTAACAGCTGCTGCTGAGAATAAGAAAGTGTTGTCATAAGGAAAAGTGGCAGGGGCAGAGGGATTCGAACCCCCAACCATCGGTTTTGGAGACCGCTGTTCTACCAATTGGAACTATGCCCCTGTAGCTTGTCGCGCCATTATACAAAAGCCGTCTCAAAGGTAAAGCAAAAAGCTGTGCTATTACATTCAACTGCATACAAAACGAGCATTCAAGGCTTAATCAGCTGCTTAGCCTAACATAAGCCCGGCAGTCTGCCTACCGGGCTGGCTTAGGCTTAATCGCTGGTTTTTTGCCGGTACTTGTCAAACCAATGGATGATGTACGCCGTTTTCGCCATTAAATTACTCGGCCGGCTGTATATCGAATGTGATGCTTCCGGGATCCGCACCATGGCAGTATCAATACCGCGCAATTGCAATGCTTGATAAAACTGCTCGGTCTCGGAGATTGGTGTACGGTAATCCGCTTCACCTGTCATCAGCATCGTCGGGGTAGTTACATTACCAACATAACTGATAGGCGAATATTTCAGATAATGCTCCGGCACTTCCCACGGCATGCCGGGAAACCAGTACTGGCTGAAATAACTGTACATATCGGCATTTAATACAAAGCTAAACCAGTTAATTACCGGTTTAACGGCAACAGCTGCGGCGAAGCGGTTACTGTGACCTACGGTCCAGGCTGTTAGTACACCACCACCACTACCGCCGGTAATAAACTGCTCTTTTTCGTTAATAAAACCTCTGGCAATTACCGCGTCCACGCCGTCCATCAAATCATTAAAGTCCTGGCTGGGGTAATTATGGTGAATAAGGTTAGCAAAATCTTCGCCATAGCTGGTACTGCCACGAGGGTTGGTATACAGCACCACATAGCCCTGTGCTGCCATTAGCTGTAATTCCATAGCGAAATGCGGACCATAAGCCGTGTGCGGGCCTCCATGTATTTCAAGAATTAACGGATATTTCTTATTGGCGTCAAACTGTGGCGGGTAAATAATCCAGGCCTGTAACTTGCGCTGGTCTACCGACGAGTTATACCAAAACTCTTCTACCTTGCCGATATCGTTGGCAAACAGCAGATCGGCATTCAAATCGGTCACAGTTTGTTTTTTACCCTTAGCGATAACAGCCAACTCTGCGGGTTTTTGCGTATTCATTTGGGTATAGGCAATCAGACCATTGCCGGCCGCGGCAAATTGGCCACCGCTATAAGGCCGGCTGTAAGAGCCGCCACCCAGGTCATCTGTCAGTACACTGCGTTTGCCTGATAAAGGTTGTTCCGCCAATATGCCTTTGCCTTCGCTGTCATAAGAGATATACAGAGCTTTGCTGTTTGGTAGCCATTGAAAATCACTGACTGAGCGATCCAAGTCTTCGGTCAGGTTACGGATATTGCTGCCATCTGTGTTCATTACATATAAACGATTAGCCTGATGTGCCAGCTTGCGATCATCAAAACCGACATAAGCGATCAGCTTGCCATCGGGAGATATTGCCGGCCGTGCATCGGGGCCATTACGGTCAGTCAATTGGGTCAGCTTACGATCTTGCAGTGTCAGCTGAAAGATCTCACTATTCACCGGCTGCGATTGCCAGTTTTCATGCCGGTTGGCCGAAAAATACACTGCACTGCTATCGTTTGCCCAGCTTAGCGCGCCACTGTGATTAAAATCACCTTCTGTTAATTTAATCGCCGAACCGCCATCAGCAGGCATAATGTAAATATGTTGATAACCTGGCTTGAGATAACCGGCACCGTCGACGCGGTATTGCTTGTTATCAATATAAACCGGCGCTTTAGCCCATTCAGCCTTTTCCGGCTTACCGGATAAAGTTACCGGTGGTTTAACCTGTTTAGGAGAAAACATGCTAAACGCCAGCCATTTGCCATCCGGCGACCAACTCAAGTTCGCCGGGCTTTGCTGCAACTGGCCTGATTGTGACGTACGCCCGCTATCAAGCCATTTAATGTGAATTTGGCCATTAGCGATGTAGGCCAAGCGGTTGTTGTCCGGCGCCCAACGCGGTGAGGTGGCATTAATATCTTTGTCAGTTAAGGCTTGCAGCGTTTTACCATCGACCGAACTGAGCCATAACGTCATTCGGCGCCGATCAGTTTGCCTATCCATCCAGTTACGTACAAATACAATTTGCTCGCCTTTGGCATCAGGCTGTGGATCTGACACAAACTCCAATTCAAATACGTCATCATATTGCAGTGGTTTAGCAACCGCATCGGCACTGTTTGCTGCTAATAACAGCGTAGCGATTAAACACAGACGACTGGTTGTATGGTTTAGATTCATCTTAGTACCCGATTTTATAGTTATAGGTGCCATTTGATACTAACCGAATAACAGAGCCGGATTAAACGCTTTCGTCAAAGTGGGAGTTCTGAGAGATAAAAAGCAAAAAGCCCTACGCTGATGCGTAGGGCTTTGCTTGAATTGGGAGCCTGGCGGTGAACTACTCTCGCATAGCGAATGCTACACTACCATCGTCGCAGCTGCGTTTCACTTCTGAGTTCGGAATGGGATCAGGTGGTTCCACAGCGCTATTGCCACCAGGCAAA